>PVBE011765139.1_pt1 | contig 201823 bp, 108 predicted proteins | sample 1631181 | NCBI WGS metagenome assembly PVBE01 (sample SAMN08397723, study PRJNA350692) | Marine metagenome, whole genome shotgun sequencing project. | isolation source: water | place: Pacific Ocean | collected 2012-04 | reverse complement strand
GCCACGGCATCCGGCGCGGTGGTCCGGTTGGTGTAGGAATGGTCTCAAGACCCCAACAGCTTCGGCATGTCGTGGAAACTCAGACGACGAGTTTCCCTGGAGATCCGACTTACGGAGGCAAAGGCGACGGCGACAGGCGAGACGCCTGTCCCACGACGGCGACGGAAACGGCGTCGAAGCTAGAGCTCTGACCTACGGAGGCAAAGGCGACGGCGACAGGCGAGACGCCTGTCCTACGACGGCGACGGATCTGGAGATCCGACCTACGGAGGTAGTCAGACGATGAGGGAACGAACGGTGGGGCGGGCTTGGGGCCTGGTGGTCTGGGTGCTGGTTGGGATGGTGGGCCAGCTGTCCGCTGCCGCCGAGGGCCTCACGATCGTTGAGAACGGCCAGGCGAAGGCGGTGGTCGTGGTGCCAGCCGACTGCGAACCGACCCTCCAGGATGCGGCGTCGCGGCTGGTTGAGTGTGTGGCGACCTCTTCCGGAGCGAAGCTGCCCGTCGTGGCCGACGACGTGTGGGACGTCAATAAATACCCCAGCGGCACCGTTTCGATCCACGTGGGGCCGACCTCGTATTCTCGGCCGCTCATCGGCGACGTCGGGGAGTTGGATGCCGATGGCTTCTTGATCCGCACGCTCCAGAAGACCCACATCCTCGTCGCCGGTCCTACCGACACCGGCACGGCTTTCGGCGTGGGCGACTTCCTGGAACGTTATGTCGGGGTCCGCTGGCTCCTGCCCGGTGAGGAGGGCACGCACATCCCCTCCCGCCGCACGATTGAGGTCCCGGAGGTCGATGTCCGAGATGAGCCGGCGTTCTTCTCGCGGAGCTTCAGTGGTTTCAACTTCGGCGACTCCGCGGACCTGGCGTGGCTTCACGCAGCCCGGATGCACCCGCGGATAGGGTTCCATCACCATCTACTGCGGCTCTTCCCAGCCGAGACATACGCCACGAGTCATCCCGAGTTCTTCCCGTGGATCGACGGCGAGCGCCGCCTGCCAAAGCCCAACCGATCGTGGCAGCCATGCTTCACCGCCTCTGGCATCGTGGAGGAGGCGGTGCGGAACATCGGCCAGTACTTCGAGCAGAACCCGGCGGCCACGTCGTATTCGTTGGGGATCAACGACACCGGCACGGACGGCTGGTGCCAGTGCGAGGAATGCAGCGCGCAACACAGCGGTAAGGTGAACTCCCTGGGAGTCGCCGACTATTCCGATGTCTACTACGCGTGGTGCAACCGCGTGATTGAGGGAGTTCTGACGACGTATCCCGACAAGTGGTTCGGCTGCCTGGCTTACAACAACGTGTTCGCTCCGCCGTCGCAGGTTGCCATCCATCCCCGGTTGATTCCCTACGTCACGCTGGATCGGATGCAGTGGGCAGATTCGAGACTGCGGAAGGAAGGGCAGCGCCTCCACCGACGGTGGCAGAGGGCCTGCCCGAGTCTGGGCTGGTATGACTACCTGTACGGGCGGTTCTACTCGCTGCCCCGCGTGTATCCGCATAGGATGGCCGAGAACCTCCGCTATGCCCATCGGCACGGCGTTCAGGCTTTCTATGCCGAGGCCTATCCCAACTGGGGAGAGGGGCCCAAGCTCTACGTGATGGCCAGGTTGCTCTGGAATCCCGATGCGGATGTTGACGGGCTCTTGCGCGACTGGTACGTGAGTTGCGCGGGCGAGAATGCGGCGGCGGACCTGGCGCGTTACTACGAGCACTGGGAGGATTTCTGGACGCGGCGTGTCCTGGATTCGCCCTGGTTTGGCCGCGGCGAGATCCTGAACTTCAGGACCCAAGGGTATCTCGGGAGCGTGACGCTTCGCGAGATGGCCCAATGCCGCGAGTGGCTGGAATCGGCCTTGGCGAAGACAGAGACCGCCCCGCAGCGCGCGCGCGTCGGCAGACTCCTGACCGCGTTTGAGGGCTACGAAGACGCGGCGTTACACTACCTGACGAACATGGGCGAGGGTGCCCCTGAGGACGTGCTGTCGGGATTCCTGGCGGGCGATCCTCCGGCTCCGCAGAAACAGAAGGCCGAGGAGTTACGGGCCATGCTCCTGGGGCAGACGCCGGTGATTTCGCAGAATCCGTCGTTCGAGGACGGCAGTGAGGACCAGCCGGATCGATGGACTCTCTGGGTGAAACCCGTGGGGGATCCCCCCTACGGGACAATCCAGTGGATCGAGAGCCCGGACGCCCTGACCGGCCAGCGGTGTCTGGTGGTGGAAGGGCTCCGGCGAGGGGGCCCCGTGCAGCAGATCCCGGCTCGGCCCGGAAGATACGTCCTGGTGGCCTCGTACCGATGGCCCTCGGATCGGCAGGGACAGGGAGTGGAGATGTCGGTGATTCTGAAGGATGAGAAGGGGCGGAATCTCAGCTTCGACCGGCACTCGGACGTGACGGTCGTCCAGCTCATCCCGGGGCCGTGGCGGACGATCACCCGCCCGTTCGTCGTGCCCGCGAAGATCGGCTCCGCGACGGTCACGGGAATCCAGTTGGGGGTGGTGATCGAGAGAATGGCGCCGGAGGAGAAGATCTACTACGACGATGTCGGCGTCTACCGACTGGGCGACTAGTTAATCGGTGTCAGACACTAGTTTAACGGCGGTTCTAAGGTCCTTAGAGCGGAATAGTGCCCTATAAAAACTAGTGTCTGACACTAATTAATTTCGCCCCGGGATCAGCCTGCGCTCGCCGGCAGGGGGCCTCGGGCTGTCGAGGGAAACGACCTGACACCTCACACAGGAGAAGCACGCATGCGCGACGTGAACGTGAGACCCCCTGCGTTGTTGGGCCTGGCACTCGTGCTCGGCGCCTTGAGCTCTGTGCCCCCTTCATGCGCCCAGCCGGCCGCGGGACCTCTCGGCGACGTCCTGTACCCGGCGATGGCCACGCCATGGACGTCGGAAGGTCTGACACCCGTGTCCCTCTCGCTCACGGAGGAGCTGGGCGACTTGGTCGTTGCGAGTGACGGCACGGCGCAGGTCAAGATCGTCACGGTGGACACGGCGGATTGGTACTACCCGGAGATCGCCGCACTGCTGAAGACGTACCTCGACAAGTGCACCGGCGCGGATTTCGAGGTCGTTACGGACTCAGTTCCGCCGGGCAAGCACATCTTCATCGGGCCGGTGGATGAGCCGACCGTACAGACGGTCTTCGCTCAGTCTCAGGAGCTCGAGCTGGACGGATTTCAGGTGGTCAGCTTCGGGAAGGGGATCATCCTCGCCGGCAGGGACTGCATTTCACCGTATGCTAACAAGCCACCAGAGCCTCTGAGACTCAGCACTCAGGACACGAGCAGAGGCACTCTCTTCGCGGTTGTCGACGTGCTCGAGCGATTCGTCGGCATGCGCTGGTACCATTGGGGCGTGCTGGGCGAATGCGCGCCGGACTTCACCGCGACACCCTTGCGAATCCCGCCCGTAACGTATCAGGACGCGCCCGTGTTCTATCACCGCCGAAGCACCTACGGCAACCTGCCCACCCAGTATGGGCAAGACGCGGAGCACATGCCCGAGGAGTATCGAGTCGAGCGGTCGGCGAGGGTGCTCTGGCGATCCGCGCTGATGAGGGCATCCTCGGTGCGCATGTGCGTGGCGAACCACACCGACACCCGTTGGCACGAGGTCTTCCCCGACAGGCCCAACATGTTCGCCTTGAGGGAAGACGGCACTCGAATGATGGGCAACGAAGGCCCGCACTCCTCGCAGAGATGCTACACCGATGAGGAGGGTTTCCAGGAGCACATCAAGGCGATCGACGCCTGGTATGAGAATCAAGAAGATCCGAGGCTGTTCGGTCGAGCGCAGATGTCGCCCAATGAGAAGTACGTCCTCTGGTTGCCCAATGACGGATTCCCCGGATGTCATTGCGAGCCGTGTAGCGCATTGATGGACTGGGACGCGCCAGTCGGCGAGCAGCAGATGAGGTTGATCTGGGGTTACATCGATCGTCTCTGCGCGGAAGTCAAGAAGAGATGGCCCGACAAGACCGTCTCAACGCTTCTGTATGGCGGATGGAACAAGATCCCCACGGACAGAGCGCTGCCTGAGAACCTGCTTCTGTGCAAGGTATGGACGGGTGTCATCGAGCCCTTCATGAAAGAGGACCGGTACTGGGATCAGAACATCGGCGAGATCGATCTGATCAACCAGTACTCGAAGGAGCGGATGCTGGTCTGGAGTCACTATCCGATCAAGCCTTACCAGATCACTTTCGAGCCGATGCCCTTCAACGCGCCGCACGTTCTGAAGCGGATATACAGCGAGAACCGCGAGAAGATCGGAGGCGTGGTGCTGAACGGTGGCTACCTGTCCGTCGCCCAGAACGGGCAGGCTCTCTACCTCTACTACAAGCTGCTGTGGAACCCGGATTTTGACGTGGACGCGGAGCTGGGTGAGTTCTGCCGGCTGCAGTTCGGCCCGGCCGCCGAGGAGATGAAGGCGTTCTTCACCCTCGGGATCGATCGCTGGGAGAAGACCAAGTGGTCCTACCTGCCCGCCGGGCTTTACAAGCATGTGACGCGCCTTCCCCGGGAGCTGTACTGGAAGGAGACCTATCCGCCCGAGGTGAGAGCCGAGATGCGAGCGATCCTTGGGCGCGCTCTGGCCGATACCGAAGAAGACAGCATGTATCGGGTCAAGGTGGCGTACTACAAGGACGCGCACGGGCCCTTCTTTGAGCTGGGCGACCTCAAGGACAGCTCCACGAGGGCCGTGTTTGACTGCGCGAAGACGACGGAGACCATCGAGATCGACGGCGATCTGGCGGAGTGGGAAGACGCGAAGCCGCTGCTGATGAAGGACAATGCCACCGGCGACGACGTGGAGGTGAAGACGGAGGTCTATACGGCTTACGACCAGCGCGCTTTCTATGTCGCGGGCAAGGTGCATGAGCCCGGCGAGCCGGTGCTCGCTCCGGAGAAGCTGCCAAGGGACGGCGAACTCTACAGCTACGACTCGATAGAGATCTACCTCTGCTCCGACCAGGAGGGCTTTGACGAAGCCGGGGTGGCGAAGATGGATCAGCACCATCAAGTCGTCATCAACTCGCGAGGGAGCCTGTACGACGGCTACAAGGACACGTCGGTCCGGACGACCGACGCGGACGTGACGCTCGACGTCGAGCACGCGGTCAGGCCCATGGGGAATGGGTTTCAGTTCGAGATGGGCTTCCCGTTTGAGGCGATCCACGCTCTCACTCCCGAGCCGGGGGATTTCTGGTACGTCAATTTCTATCGGAATCGCCCCAGAGATGACGGCTCGCCCCGACACCACGCGCTGGCGCCCACGCGGTCTGCCTTCGCCGAGACATCCAGATTCGCGATCATGAACTTCCCCAAGTCCCCACTGCTTCTGTACGACTTCGAGACCACGATTCCGGAATTCGGCGTGTGGAAAGAGCCATCACCTGAGGCCGTCTGCACGCACGAAATCAGGGATGGCATCGCTCACCTGAGAGTCACCTACCCCGAGACGGCGGAGAAATCGGGGCAGGTCGCGTTCTCGATCTCTCCGGGCGCGCCAACGGTGGACGCGCCGATTCTGAGTCACTACCGATTCCGCTACAGTGGACGCGGTGTTGAGGCGCTGACATTCCATCTCAGGTCGAAAGACTGGACGCAGCAGAACGTGAAGTACATGCCGCGTCACTCGCCGGATGAAGAGGTGGAAGTCACGGAGTGGCAAACGGCCGTGGGGGACAAGGTCTACCGCTATGATGACGGTGTGCAGGTGTTCCCGGAGTATCCGGGCGACATCAACAGCATCGGCATCGGACTCAACATGATTCCCGGGGCGGATGTTGTGATCGAGTTGGACGAGATCAGAATTGTGCCACGGTAGGCCGGCGACTACCCAAGGGAGCCGACATGGCGAGTTCCGACGCTGCCGCGATCCGGCGCGATTACGTCCGACGACTGGTCGCGCTGAAGCTGTGGCACGTGTGGCGGCTTCACAAGGATGGCATTGATCTTAGGACGGCCCTCACGGAGCGCGTGGACCTGTGTCGGATGAGCACGTTCATTGAGGGCACTGAGAGCCGGGAGCCGCTGGATGCCGAGGGCTGGCAGCGCGTGCTGGACGAACTGGCGGCGGTCTATGCGCGGCATGATGCCGACGCGACGAGTGGCGAGATCGAGGCTGAAGGTGTGGCGCTGCTCTGGCCTTCGCTTGAGCCTCGCATCGCGCGCGACGCCGCCGAGGCCGCGCGGAGCGTGGCGGAGTTATCCGGATGCTTCGCCCGCGAGTACAGGCCCTTCTACCACGAGCCCGACTCCGCCGATCACCTCACGCTCCACGTGCGAAACGCGCACCAGCCCGACTCGCCGTTCCACCATGTCCCCGAGATGATCGAGAGTCTGCAGGGCGCGGTTTCCGCGACAGAGCGCGATCGCCCCGACGTGGCGTGGGTGCAGTGCGGCACGTGGCTGAACAGTTTCCCGCCGTTCGCGAGGCTGTTCCCGCGGGCTTGGGCCGGTTCTGCTGAATCCAGCGGCCCGGGGAATCACTTTGGGTGGTGGGGGCAGTTTGTGGATCGGCGCGGCGGGTTCCACGGGGAGAACGCTCGGCGCTTCCGTGAGACGGGCGAGTTCCCCTACGCGGCCACGCTATGTCGCTGCCGGCTCGAGGACCTGCGCGAGCATCTGCTGGTTCTCGCCAATGACATGAACGAAGACAGACGACCACAGCTATGAGCGGCAAGTACGTGGGAGCCGTCCGGCAGTTCTACGACGGGATCCTCGACCGCAGTCCCCATATCGACGATAGAAGCCTGACGACGGACACGCCACTGTTCCCGAACGCGCTATCTGTCGATGGCGCCGAATGGCCGCCGCCCTTCGCCGAGTACACCGGCGAGGTCTACTCCAACATGGCGATCCAGGGCCCCCTGCTGCGTGGGCTGGCGAGCCTTTCTCGCCTGACCGGTGAGACGCGGTACCGGCGGGCGGCGGACGAATCGTTGCGGTTCCTGATCACGCGCTACCAGTTCCCGCAGACGGGGCTACTCCCGTGGGGAGGGCACGTGGCGCTAGACCTCACGACCGGCCTGGCATCGGGGATGGACTGCCCGGGCATGTGGGCGCAGCACGAACTCAAGGCGCACCAGCCGCCGTTTGGGATGATGTGGGATGTCGACGCCGCGGGGACCAGGCGATTCATCGAGGGCTTCTGGCGCGAGCACGTTCGCGACGACGGGTCGTACATGTTCAGCCGTCACGGCGACTTGGCCGGCGCGATGTCGGGCTGGTTCTGGGAGCACCTCGTGCGTGGAAACGACGGTTGCCAGTTCATGACGTCGGCCCTCGACTTGGCAACGTGTGCGGCGCTGATGTGGGAGAAGACGGGGCGGCGCGGGTGGTTGGACCGCGCCCTCGGCATGATTGCGAACTTCGAGGAAAGTCGCGATCCCGCGACCGGCCTGGGCGCCACGTCGTTTACGCGAGGGAGCCGCCCGGCGGTCCTCGAGCGGCACTGCCTCAGCCGCTACACGAAGTGCGCGAGTATCGGCCTCCGGCTGGGAGAACGGATCGGCGAGGAAGGCGAGTTCTTCATCCGCACGGCGCTCAACGACCTGCTCGCCTTCGGGCGGCACGGCTACGACGAGGAAGACAACGGCTTCTTCATGCGGCGCTGGCTGGGCGATGGGTCTCGGATAGACCGCGTGGGCCGGAAACCCTTGGACCTCTCGGGGTACGGGGCAAGAGGCACCAACGACACGCGAAATCCCGGATTGCCAGGGCTTCTGTATAGCTACGCGTTGGCCTGGCGGCTCACTGGCGAGACGGCGCTGCGCCCCACGATCGACCGCTTGCTCCAGCATCTCGGCTTCGATGATGACTTCGACTTCGCCCTCCAGGGGAGTGAGGGAAGCGCCTACATCCTGCAGGCTCTGCTCGAGCTAAGCGACGCCGACGAGGACAGACGCTGGCTCGACTTGGCTCACGCGGTCGCCGAGACGAGCGTGGCGAGATTCACCGGGGATCAGGGGCACTTCTTCGATTGGCCGGACTCATCCCTGTGCCGGTTGGGACAACGCCTGCCTCTCGCGCTGCTGCGTTTGGATGCCGTCGACCAGGGACGAGAGGATCTGGTCGATCCGGACCCCGGCGGCGGCACGTATCTCGACCCGAATCCCAAGATCCGCTGGCGATTCGACCGCCACGCGTACCAACTCGGGACGCCTCGATGCGCGTGTGTTGTGGGTGACCGCTACCCCCATGGTGGGGCGGCCGACGGCGTGTGGGACCGCGCGGGGATTCAGTCACTGAGTCTCGCAGCCGCGCCGGGCAATCTGTTCGAGGCCGGGCTCGGAGGGCTGGTCATCGAGCCGCTCGCGGACATCACCCCGAACTGCACCTTCGAGCTGCTTTCGCCTCGGACGCTGTTGCTGGAGAACACGAAGGAGCTGTGCGGGGAATCCGGGCGGGATGTGCCCGCGCTGATCTCGGCGGCGTACTCGCTCTCCGATGACCAGACCTTGGACCTCGATATCCAAGTGCAAGCGCTGCTTGTCGAGGGGGAGGACGAGCTGGTCATCCGCTGCGATAGCGCCCTCGCTCGTGATGCGGCAGTGGAGGAGGCGCCCGAGGGGCCTGGGGTCGCCGTGCGGCAGCGGAACTTGCGCGCCGTGATCATGGCGCACCCCGGAACCAAGGCGCGACTCGCGCGCCCAGAGAGCAATCGCGTGGTGTTCGAATGGCGCGTACCCGTAACGACCGGTTCGGTCCATCGCCTGCGGTTACGCGTGGTCCTCGCCGCCGAGACGATCTATCTGGCCGCTGAGTGTCGGAGGTTTGCCCAGGAACCACCCCTCGACGTCGCGCGAATGCGCCGCGAAGCGGTCGCCACGGCGCAGATGGTGACTACCACGTAGCGGCGCGTCAGTCTTCGTAGAGCTTGATGCTCTTGGCCTCAAGCGTGAACTCCGCGCCCGGCACTATGATGACGGTGATACCGAGACCGTAGAAATCCGATATCTTCTCGATTTGGGTGCCGTCCCTGTCCTTAGTTTGCCTGAGGTTCAGGACGGTCCAATCCTGTGTCTCCACGGCCGTCGTCGGGTTGGCTGATGGGTTGTAGTCGACTTGCAGCTTCTCCCAGTCTTTCGACCGCACCCACGCCTGCGCCGACTCCACGCCCTTCCCGTTGAAGCGGACGGGCCACTTGACGGTGATTGGGTTCTCGATCGTCGCGCCAGTCCCATTCGCGTAGAACCCCAGCGTCGCCGGGCCCTCGGCATCCGCCGGGAACGTGACCGTGAAGGTGGTCACCCCGCCTTCGGATGACACGTTCACATCGGCTTCGGGGACGTGCTCGGACCAGAGCGAGGGGTTGCTCAGTTCGAAGTCGAGCAGAGGCTCGCGCGGGAACGCCAGGACGCCGAAGGTCTCCGTCTTGAAGAACGGTTGGCCCATTGTGGGCGACCAGCCGTAGTAGCGCTCCGAGCCGTCATCGCGATCGCGGTTGCGGTAGAAGTTGACGGCCCAACTATCGCCGGGCTTCGGCGCTATCGCGCCCATCGATGCGAACGGGAGCCTGATCTCGAACTGAAATCCGTTGCCGAGGGGCGTCTCCTCGTGCTCGAAATCCATGTCGAACGCCTTGTCCAGGTCGCGAGCGTGAAGCGGCATGTGGCTGTCGAGTACCTCGCCTCGGGCGTTGAGCATGATCTGGTAGAAGCGCCCGCGCTGGTCCAGTTGGGCCTCGTCGTCGCCGGCTCTGTTCGGGCACATGAATATCTCGATGGAGTCATAGTCGCAGACCTGATCGTCGCGCTTCAGCGGCTCGGGGGGGAGGACCATTGTCTCGGGCTCGAAGACCCGCCCCGCAATGTAGATGTGCTCGTCATCGTAGGCGGTCATGACCTCGGTGCGAACTGTCGCGTCCTTGCCGGTCATGCTCTCCTTCAGACTGACCGAGGCGTAGCCGGTCCAGTCATCCAGCGAACCGTCGATGGTGATGGGGTCCCCCGCGCGCTCGCAGTCGGCAACTTGGGCGACGTTCTCGTCGAAGTGCTTGCCTTGGGTAAAGAACTTCTTCGTCGCCTCGTTGTACCAGACCATCCTGTCGTGGTAGATGGATCCCTCGGTCGTCTTCCCGAGGGCGGCTTGCAGCAGGGATTGCAGTTCACCCCGGACGTCGGTGGGGTAGTTCTCGGTCCAGTAGACGCTCTTAGGCATCGACCTCACGGGGCCGGTGCCGTACCGGAGTTGCACGTCCGGCGCATACGACCACTTGACGTTCTCCCACCGGTCGATGAGGAGGTCGTGATATGCCTTCATCTCGCCGGCGGCGGGGCCGAACATCAGGGCCGAGTACTCATCGATCACGCCGTCGGGGTCGACATCGGGGTTCCATGCGATGGACTGAAACAGGTATAGCATCGTGACGTCGTGTGCCAGCAACATGTGCCATTGATCCAGAACCAGGCCGCCCAGTTTTTCGCGGTTTTTGCGATAGAAATCACTCAGTACGTGAGGCGCGAGGTACGGCATCTCCAGATTCTCGATCCGGATGTGCTGCGGGTAGTGGTGGTACATGACTACACCGCCGACCGACCTGTTGTAGAGATCGTCGACCAGGTCTTCCGCGAACTCGAGGTACTTGGGCTCCTTCCAATACACCTCAGGGACGTTGTGGAACACCTTCGAGAGCATGATGTTGTCGGGCAGGTCGAAGCCGTCGGGGATTTCATTTGCGCCATACAGGTTGTAGACCACCACCTTGCCAGGCCATTTCACTGCCGCGTACCTGGCTAGCTTCCCCAGGTAGTGAAGCTCCTGAACGTATTTCGCGTGCAGGTGGCTGAACTTGGCGTTCAGCTCGGTGCACGTCTCGCAGAAGCATCCGGGGAATCCGTCGTTCGGGAACCAGTAGATATACCGTTCGTTGGGAACGCATCGGCGGTAGGTGAACTTGCGGTACTCCTCGCCCGTGCGATCGCCGAATTGGTACCAATCGTCGATGTCTTGGACGTGCTGTTGAAAGCCAGCCTCGGAGGTGTAGCACCGCTGCGAGGATTGGTCTCCCTGTTCCCCCATCATCCGGGTTCCGTCTTCGCGCATGGCGAAGTACTCGGGCTTGTCCGCATAGAACTCGTGCCAGTAGCAGTCGGTATGTATCCCAATACTCAGTGATGCCGTGCTCCTGCGCCTCAGAGCGTTGTGCCGCCACTGGTATTTCACTGATGGGGCGGTATACATCTTGTCGAATGACTGGTACATCTCGTCGTTCCAGTTCCTGAAACCGAAGACTGGCGCGTCGCTATACGAGACCGCCGGCACGACGACCTCGCGTTCTTTCAGGTCGGGGATGAAGATGCCGACACGTCCCGGGCAGTACCAGCGGATGCCGACGAATCTCTCAAGGAAATCGAGCGAGGCCATCGCCGTGCCGCGGCTGAAGGAAGACCGCGCCCAACTGATCGTTTGGCGGTCGGGGTGCAGGTTCTCCTTGAAGCCGTACTTCGGGTCGGCGTCTCTGCCGCAGAGGGCGATACCGTTGTCGAAGGAGACGACATTGAACCCATCGTATTCGTAGCCTTGCGCCTCGTCAGCCGCGGCGATGGAGTGCTCGTTCATCAGCGGGCCGATGTAGATGCCCGGCCGATCCGTCGTGTTGTCGTCGGCGACGATCTCGAACGCTCCGCCCGTCGCCAGGTCCAGGTGCTCTTTCACCAGCGTCGCGCACTCCAGATAATACGGGTTCGATGTGATCGTGATGATCTCGACCTGCGGCTCGCCGTCGGCGAACAGCACCAAGGGGGAACCGCCCTCCTCAAGCGTCAGCTCCACAGGCGTCAGGCCTTTGGACTCGTAGGGCGCCTCATAGATGGTCTTCAAGTGCGGATTGCTTTGGTCCCGGTGCGGGCTGACGACGTAGTGATCGTCGTTGTACTCGGGCGTGTCCTCGTAGATCGGACGCTCGTAGGCAAGAGCGCTGTCCATGGTCGGCACGACCATCAGGCCTGCCGTCAACGCGAGAGCCAGAGCCAGGCGCGTCTTCTGTCTTCTCATGCATTTACTTCCGGTGGTCCTTGATGAGATGGAAGGACGATTCGTAGAGATAATCACCGATCTTGGCGAGCTTGCGCGGGCGGGCACGATCGAGCAGCCCAACCCAGGCACATGCCCCGCGGTATCGCGCCTCGCCGACCCGCATCCCGATTGCTTCAACGAAATCGCTCTCTCTTGCGCTCACCGTCCAGTCGCTGCGATCGCCAATCTGATACGCCTCGCTGAAGGGATGCAGTTGGCAACCGTGGAGTCGGTCCGCGCGCCAGGGGGCTAGACCGAGCTGCGCCAGTTCCGAGAAGCGCTCCGGGTCCGCCGCCGAGTCGAAAGCGCGGATCAGCGCCCGAGCGAAGATGCCGACATCCGCGGCCCAATAGCCCTCCTGGAGAATGGGCCACTCGGCGATCACCACCTTGGGCCTGAGCGACCGGATGGTCGCGACCAAGCTTCGCTCAGTGGGCTCAATTCCCTGCCAGTTCTGATAGAGATGACAGATGCGATGGGGCTCGCGCCGTCGCCCGCTCGGCATGTCGTTCATGCTTCGGGTCCCCCGCATGCCGGCTTCCAGGCACCCAATGTTGTCGGTGGTGCGCCACATCTCGGCGGAATGGCTCCACAGATTCACCGGGCGTCCGCCGAACACGGTAGAGATGTCGTAACTGTCAGCCATGGCAACCCAGCACGTTGAGTTGACATGATGGCCGTGAGCTGTCCCGTAAAGAAGCCGTGGTTCTCCGCTCTCTCCGGACACAAGTTGCCAGTTCCGTTCGCCACGGCGCGCGATGGTGCCGAACTCACCCACTGCCCAGGCCACGCCTCCCGGGTCGAAGCACGCGTCGCGCAGAGCGACGCTCGTGGGACCCTCCTCGCGCGTCCACGTGCGGCCGCCGTCTTCGGTGCGGTATGCGATCGACCCCGGCTCGCCCACCAGGAGGCCTTGTCTTTCGTCGAGGAACCGCACGGCATTGAAGCGCATCGCATCGGCCGCGTCGTCAGATAGGCCCAGGTCGACTGACTGCCACGCTCGGCCTCCGTCGCGGGTGCGCATGAACGTGCCGCGGTCGCCCGCGATCCAGCCCTCACTGTGGCTCCGGAAGTGGATGCTCCGGATTGTCGCCGCGACACCAAATGGCGCGTCCTGCGTTGGAGCGTCCTGGCGACGCCATGTCCGGCCACCGTCGGATGTGGCGATGAGGGCCCCATACTCGCCCGCGGCCCAGCCGCGAACCTCGTCCAGGAAATGGACTGCCGACAGCCAGTTCCCCGTTCCGGTGTTCGCCAGATGCCTCCACGATTCTCCGCTATCGGTGGTCTTCAGGACGATCCCATACTCGCCCACGGCATAGCCCACGCGGTCATCGGCATAGCAGATGTCGCACAGGTAGCCTCCCCGGCCTGAGTAGACGGGAGCCCAATTCTCCCCGCCGTCGACCGTCGCCAGAATGATCCCGGCATTGCCGGAGATCGCCACGCGCTGGCTGCGCGGGCGCCCGCCAACAGCGAACCCTCGGCGCTCGTCGAGGAAGACCACCTTCTCCAACACGTGGTCTGTGTTGGATCGTTGAGCGGACCAAGTCGCGCCGCTATCGTTCGTGTGCCGAATCGTCCCGAGTCCGCCGACGGCCCAGCCCTTCTCTGGGGTGGCGAAGTGCACTCCCAGCAGGCCATCCCTCGCCGCGGTCGGAGAGGGTGCCCGCTCGAATCCCTCGTCCGTCTCGCCGGGAATCGTAACCGGGTCCACTGTCTCAGCCTGCGGGACCGGCCCTTCGAACCGGAGGAAGCCCAATCGCTCCAGCAGTCGGCATCGGCCATACTCCGGCGACCACGCGCTGATCTCGGAGCCTTGGCAAGTCGGGCTCTCGGCGTCTTGCGCGCCGCGCGCTCGTTTGAAGTTGCACCGCCACGTATCGGTGGCATGGTCCATCCCTCCGAGCGAGGCGAATGGGATCGCCAGAAACGCCTGCCAACGATGGGCGCTGATCTCAACCCGGACGCGAAGGTCCGGGTCCCAGCTTTCGTTCTCACACAAGGCCGAGACGCCGTATGGATCGTGGTAGCGCCTCAGCACATCGCCTCGCGAGTTCACCAGGATCGTGTAGTAGCCCGCGTGGTTGACGTCCGCTCCCTCGATGCCTGGCGCAAGCATGACCTCGACGTAGTCGCCCCAGTCGAGGCCGAACGCCTCGCGGCGATCCAGATAGTTGGCCCGGCGGTTGTCCTCACCGTACTTGGCCAGTTCCTGTTCCCGGGTGACAACGCGCAGATTTGCCGCGTCATCGTCATGACAGGCGAACTGGACGTAGAGGAACTCCCGGTCATACGCGACGCGCGCATCGGTTTCCGAGGCCGGCTCGGCGCCTGTCTGATCGATCCAGAAATCGCTGACCGTCTCCGAATCAGCCCAGAGGTCATCACAGAGATCGTCGACGCCGTCCCGCCTCGGCCTGACGGCCAGGCTCGGAGTATCTCGCGGCACGATGCGATCGATGTGAGGCAACTCAGATGCAATGTACGCGTGCCTCGGACCCGGATGATCGAACTCCTCCGGCGTCGACAGGAAGCGTCCCTCGCCCAACTCGTTGCCGGTCTGTCGGAAGAACGCTGATTCGGCGGACCGCGTCCATTCGGCCGGCTCGCCTCCTCGCTCCGGTCGCCGCCGGAAGAAGTCGACGCCCCACACGCTGCCATCAACGGCGAGCGGCTCCAAGTTCGCCAGCGGCACGGTCAGGTCGACGGCCCACCCGTCGCCGCCGTGGGTCACCTCGACCTTCGCGCCGGACTCCCAACATGGCCAGTACACGCCGTCATCCCATGGGTCGTAGAACGCGCCCACGACCTGCCCAGTCGGAGCGATGGCTACGTAGTAGTAGCTCCCCTCGAGGTGGATGCGCGGCGCCCCCGATCTCGCGGGCGGCGCCGCCACCATCGGCAGCGGATTCCCGACATGCCGCACGGGAGCGAGATGCGCCGGACAGTCGCCCGCCGCAACGGCAGTCAACGTGAGGAGCACGCAGTCGTCGGTGAAGATGCTCCGCGCCCGGTCACCGATTCCCTGAAGCCACTCGCGGAAACGATCCGGCCCGGTCACCCAGGCGTCTGTCTTCTGCAACGCCTCCGTGTTGCCGGACCACAGCGCCTCCGCATCTGGGTCGATCTGGTCTTCAGACATGAAGGAGACGTCCTGCGAGCGGCTCTCGAGGCACGTGATGCAAAGTCGGAGGTGGTCCTCCTCGACGCGGCAGGTCGCGTGGGTGGCGCAAGCTGCCGGAGTGCCCTTGAAGTCCCGAACGAAAGCGTCAACGCGCTTCTCGGGCAGACTGGCGGCGTTGAGAACATCCAGGTCCGCCACCGACAGGTTCTGTCGGGCCAGACTCGGCGGCTCCTGAAGTTCCCACGCGTCTTCGTCCATCAGCCAACGCATCTCGTCGAGGGTGATCCCGCACTTCTCCGCCACCACCGGCAGGATGTTGAAGCTGGCCCAATGATGGGTGCGGATGAAGTCCACGAATGACATGCCGTGGCGTTGCTGGATGGTGGCGTGCAGATGCGCCGTTGACTGGCGTTCCGTCATCTCGTGGTCTCCCGAAGTCCCCGTGCTCGCGAGGCGGACGATACTGAGGCGCTGGTCCCCCATATAACCCGCCAATCGGGGCAGGTGTCAAACGCTCGGTGCTCGCGGCTTTCGCGGTCGCGGTACAGGTTCCTGAGCCTCTGCTGATGAAGTGTTACAGCGAGTGATCTCGACCCATTGGACATTGGAGCGCGCGATGAGACTGCATTTGCTCGCAACCGGATTCCTTTGCTGGGTGATGGCGGCCGACCAGGTTGGCGCGGCCGACTACTACGTCTCTCCCCAGAGCCAGCTCGCCGACGACGCCAATCCCGGCACGGAGGCCGCGCCGCTCAGGACGCTGGCCAAGGCATGTGACCTCGCCATGCCGGGCGATGTGGTCCATCTCGGGGCAGGGACGTATCGCGAGACGCTTCGGCCCGCGCGATCCGGCGAAGCGGGGAAGCCGATTCGCTTCGTCGCGGTTCCGGGGCAGCGGCCCGCCCTCAGCGGCACGGAAGAGCTGACCGGCGCGTGGGAGATCCACCAAGGGAGCATATACAAGCTGCGGACCGACCTCAGGTTCATCCAGCTCTTCGTGGACGGCCAGATGATGCCCGAGGCGCGCTGGCCGAACACGCCGCCGGGCGACGTGATGACATACAACCGCGCCGAGGCGGGTGAGGGCACGGGCTACGAGATCCTGGCCGATCCGAACCTGCCGCCGGGCGACTGGAATGGCGGCGTGGTGCTGATCTGGCCTGGACAGCGCTGGGTTAGCGGCACCCGCCACATCACCGAATACGGACCCGGCAAGTCGCTACGTTTCGACCGGACCTTCGAGGCCGAGAGGAAAGACCAGTATCACGCCAACGATCCCTACCTGCCGCGCGCCGGCAACCCCTACCTCCTGATGGGCAGCCTCGACGGCCTCGACAGCCCCGGCGAGTGGTACCTCGACGAGACGACCGGCACGGTCTACCTGTGGACGGCGGATGGCGCCTCCCCTGAGACGCGCGCGGTGGAGGTCAAACAACGCGACCACGCGTGCGATCTGAGCGGGCTAGCCTACATAGAGGTCAGCGGGTTGGACGTCATCGGCGCCGCGGTCAGCATGGCGGACGCGCAGCACTGCCTCCTTGACGACTGCCGCTTGCGCTACGTCGAGCACCACCGAGAGACCGACCTGCACAGGTCCCCGCCGGCTCTCAACGTGATTTCCGGCAGCGACAATGAGTGGCGGCGCTGCCTGGTCGCCTATGCGCCGACCTGCGCTCTGGCGATCGGCGGCGAGGACAACCGCCTGGTCAACTCGATTGTGCATGACGCTAACTACCTGGGCACCGGGCGCGGCGGGTTGGACCTCGCCGGTTCCGTAGGCGCGTTGGTCTCGCACTGCAGCCTCTTCCGGGCCGGGCGCGATACCGTCCGTCATGGCGGCAGCAAGCGCATTCGCATCGAGTATTGCGACGTGTACCACACCAACATGCTCAACGCCGATTCGGGAGCCCTGTACTGCTGGGGCGACCGTAGCCAGGCCGGTGTCATCGCGTACAACTGGGTCCACGACAACCTCGGCGATAGCACTGTCGGCATCTACCTCGACAACTTCAGCAACGGCTTCTCCGTGCACCACAACGTGGTCTGGAACTGCACGGGCAGCGGCATCCGACTCAACAGCGACGCGATTGGGCACCAGGTCTACAACAACACGATCCAACAGGTCCGCGAGCCCTTCGGCACCTATTGCTACGCCAACTACACGCCCACCATGCAGGGCACTCGGATCGTCAACAACCTCGTCAACGAGGCCATGCATCCCGGCAACCCATCGGAGTTCGTGCAGGGCGATCTGGGGCCTGAACTGCACCACAACGGCCCTGGCGCGGTTGACTCGAACGCTTACCCGACTGTCGGCTCGGGGGCCATCGACACCGGGGTCATCGTCGAAGGGATCACGGACGGTTTCGAGGGCGAAGCCCCCGACTTGGGGGCGTTCGAATCCGGCGGAGAACGCTGGGTAGCCGGCGCCGACTGGCAGGACCCGGACGCCTCGCCGGCTCCGACGCGCAACCTACAGTACGCTCCCCGCGGACCGGTCACGGAGCAAACGATGATCGTCGACGGGCTGGCGCTATGGCTGGATGCCGAGGATCGAGCGACGCTGGACGTGGAGCCTGACGGCACCGTCACGGCCTGGCGCGACAAGTCGCCGGCGGGACACGTCGCGCGGCCAGGGATTGCCACGGGCTCTGTCCAGCGGGTTGAAGACGCCCTCAACGGCCGGGCGGTCGTGCGCGGTCAGGGGACGGGTAACCTGCGCATCGATAGCGGCGGGGGCGAGCCCGGCCCCGTCACCGTGCTCGTCGTCTCGCAGGCGCCGGAGGCCGCCGGCCCGTCCTGGCAGCGCGTGATCGCGAGCTTCACCGGCGAGGGCGTGGAGTGGGAGCTTCCGAACTGGATGATCGGCCATCCCGGCCGCGCCGAGGCCGCAACCTACTCCGCTCAGATCTTCATGGTCCAGCAGCGCAAGGGGGCCGCCCTGGGCCTCATCTCCGTACTCGGGGCCTCGGCGTCCGACGGCCAGTGTTTGGCTGGGGACGTGGCTGAGGTCCTGGTGTTCGACCGGACGCTGCGGTTCGATGAATTCGAGGCGGTCGAGCGATATCTCAAGGCCAAATGGGGGATCGACGGGTAGCGTGCCGCGGCCCCGTCGCCGGCTTCGACAGCCCACCAATGACCACGCTGCGGGCACCTTACTCCCGCCGGGCGTTGATCGCGTCCCGCATCAACCGGACGGGGCGCAGCAGGCCGTACAGCCCGAATAGCCACGACGGCAGCGCAACGAACTCCCAGTCGCGCGATGTGGGCAGCGCCCCCTGAACGAGCCTCGCGAGCAGATCTCGCGATCTGGCCGTCGACGTGGCGCGCGAGGCTCGCCGAAATGCTCGCAACTCGCCCTCGCTAGGCATGTCAGCCGACGACATGAGCCGCAGCCGCACGCGAAGAGCCAATCCTCGCGCGACCCCATCAGCCCGGGCTTCGTCGATCAACCCATCCGGCGCCCGAGCCCCCAGCAGCTCATGGGCCAGCAGCGTCGCCACGTGGAGGCTTCGCATCGATTCCGTCGCGCGCGCATCCCGGAGAATGCGCTCCCAATCAAGCGCCACGTCGCCGCGCATCAACTCGGCCACATCACACAGCCACTTCAGCCGCGCCCACATGTGGCTCGCGCCGTGAGTGACCGCTGCCAGGAGAGCGTCCTCGCGGTTGAGCGTGGCCACGTCCTGGCCGTTCACGCTCAGCATCGCCCGGCGATCCCACGCCGCCGAGAGGCTTGGGGGGGCCAACAGCCCCGGATCGGTCAAGCGCCAGTGCAGATCCACCGGCACGCGCTCGTCTGCGCCGAGATACCCAAGATCCTTGCCCAACGCGCGCAGCGTAGCGCCCGGCAGACCGTCCGCCGCCCACGGCCAAGCGTCTTGTCTATATCCGAGGTCGCCCAATGCCGCATCCGCCCGCGCGATGTGTTCGGGATGGATCAGGATGTCGACGTCGTTGTACTCGCGCGCGCCAAGCTCCCCATACGCCTGTGTCGCGAGAGCCGGCCCCTTGAACGTCAGCGCGTCGACGCCTGCCGCCTCAAGCGCGCCTAGCACGCGCAGGAGCCCAGCGGTCCTGACCTCGCAGTGGATCCGAAGCAAGTGGTATCGGGACTGGATTCCACGCAGGACGTCGCGGGGCATGGCGCCCTTGAGATACTGGTGTACGTGCGGATAGACGAGGAGAACTGTCCCGTGGGCCGAGGCCACGTCGCCGAACCGTTGCCAATCGAGATCCCCCTCAACCAGCCCCCGCGCCTGCGCCACTACGTCATCAGTCAGTCCCCGCCGAGCCAGGAGAAGCATCAACTCGAACGCGCCATCATCCGGAATCGCTTCCTCAATGGGAGGCACCCGATCGCCGTAGGGGACCACGGTGAGCGAGTCAAGCGACTGCAGCACGGGGTTCATGCTCGGGCCGAGGTGGAGGAAGGCCTCGCCCTCGGGGCTGACGGGTTGATCGCTCATCGGTGGGTCGGTTCAGCGGGGGGCTCGAGCGCCCCTTCAACCGCCTCCCAGAACCGGCCGCCCCGCGAGAACTTGAGATCCCACGCGGGGACAGTTCGAGCCGCAGCCGAGACGTTGTCCAGGATGCGAACCCGCCACTCACGAGCGACGTCCGTGGGGGCCTTGCGCAATCCCAGCCGATACGTCTCGATGGATCGCTCGGTGAGCAATAGGGCCGTCTCGCTGCCCGAGATGGGAGTGGCGTCGTCAACACCAGCCTGATTGAGGAAGAAGACGCCACTCAGCAGGATGCTGTGCTGCGCGTCCCAGGTCCCGCCACGTCCGCCGTCGAGGAACGCGCCGCACGTTGGCATCGGATGGGCGACGTACTCGCCGGCGCCGGTCGGGCAGACCAACACAAGGTCATCCGACAGGCCCCGCCACGGCGGAGGCACGCGCCGCCAGCACGTGGTTTTCCCCATGCCCCCTGGCCCGGCCAGGACGACGCCTCGTCCGGCACGTTCAATCAGCGCGCCGTGCAACAAGAAACTCCCTTCGACCATCGCAGGCTCAGTGAGCGCGTAGATAAGTGCCCAGAGGTGAAGGTATTCCAGTCCTGCCTCGTCGTCGTCGGTGAGTTGCAGAACCACGTCAGGACTCCCGGCGCATCGCCACAGCGTTGACGACCAGCCGGAGGTCGGCCTCCACCCACCGTCCGCCAGACCCTCTATCCGCGGCGGCTCCCGCGGTCCCTTGTCTGTGCGCAACAGATGCAGAGCCCGGGTCGGCGATTCACTGCCGGACGAGGGCATGAGCGAGCTAAGGAGCTTCGCATCCAAGCGCGAAGGTCTAGCGGGCAGGTGCCAAGCCCCGCCCGCGGCGAAGGTCAGCGTCTGCCCCTTCGCCTCGATCAACCTGAGCCTGCTGGTCGGCGGGGAATCTCGCGAGGGTCAGCCCCCGGTGCCGTTAATGCAGCAGCAACTTGCGCTACTGCCGTCAGCGCACTCATCGCTCGCGCCGCTACCTTGGCTGCAGGTTAGCCCGCAGCCGGAACGTTGCTCCATCTTGACCAGCTTCGGTGGTTCGTGCTGGATCTTCTTCGGCTTCATGTGATGCCTCCCGGGCATGCTGCGTTGCGAACCGCTCCACCCCACGTCCCAGGCCTTCTCCCTAGCACCCGCACCCCAACCTCCGGGGTCATCTTCGCCGCCTCGTCGGGCAGCATCCCGGCGAGCAGCACCCCTGGGATCCTCCTTCGTCGAGTCCTCTATTCTCATTCCAGTAATTCGATGCCACAAACGGCGGGGCCTGCTTCGTGCGCCTAATTGTGCTCAAAATTCGCTCAGTTATCCTCAACGAGAACTCAATGCCAAATGGAGGAAGCGCAGCGGGGATAGCATATGACCCAAGGCCCTGCTGCCTCGCGCGCGCCCAGCACGCGCAGGCTGGGGTCCATGCTGCGGCCAAGGCGCAGGAGCGCCGTGCCCCCGGGGTCTGCGGGTTGATCGCTCATCGCAGAATCGCCCGATCTTCCGGGCTTGCCGTCGCCGCGCGAGTCACTCCTCGTAGACCTCAATGGCGGCCAGGATCGGCCTCGCGGTTGCCGCGGCTCCGGGCTGGAGTTCGATGCGCACCCCATCCGTCGCCTGGATGCCTGTCAACTCCTTGGTTAGCGGGAGGCCCGCTCCGCCGGCCTCGGCGGCGACGTCGAGACCCTCAAGCACGGTTTGCCCTTGGAGAGCGATATCCACGGGACCCGCCCCGCCTGCCTCAGGGGATAGGAAATGCAGGCGCACAGTGTAGGCGCGCGCGTCGTCGGGAAGCGGCTCATCGCGGGAGACGGTGGCGAAGTACTCGCATCGGTCGAAGTCGCGATTCCCGGGATACTGGAGCATGATCTGCGCCGGCCCAACGCCGGTGCGGTTCGTGCCCAGGATATTCAGCCGAACGGTCTCGGGATCGAGGTCGGCCGCGGTCAACGTCTCCCACGGCACGGCGATCTCCATCCGGAAGGCCTCGGGCGTGGCGCTGACGGCGCTTTCCCATGCCTCGCCCCACGCCACGTCGACCGGCGGCCTCCCGTAGTTGCAGTTGGCATCATACCGGGCTCCGGATGCCGCGACGCCAAGCCGGAGGTATGACTTGCGGGCTTTGTCGGTGATGAACACCTGCCAGGAATCATCAGCCCAGACCGCCGCGTCGTCACCGGCCGTCGTCTCCGTCCACGCAACGGGCTGGCCGTCGGCCGTAGCGGCGAGACACTCGAAGGCGAGATACAGGCTCTCCTCATCCGAGCGCAGGAAGCCCGAGACACGAGTGTCTCGGTTGCGGGACTCATCGGCGAGCGGCAGAGGATGCGCCTTGTCCCAGCACTCGTCGTCGAGTTCTCCGTCGATGGTCGGAGCGACCTCGCACGCCGGAGCGATGACGGGGCGCGCGACGGTCAGGTCGATGTCGGCCGCGCGCAGACCTCGGAAGCCGGATCTGTAGATCCACAGGCCATCGTCGATCTGGGTCTCGCGCTCGGCGGCACGGAAGATGCCGGTGTCGTGAGGGTACTCCGTCAGCATGGCGACGGGCACGGCTCCCGTGTAGATCGGTCGCGGCGCGCCCAGCCACATGTTGCCGTCGGCGTCGCGACGGTCGCCGGACGCGCCCAGGTTGAGGCGGAGTTGGCGAATGCGCGTGCCGGCTGAGGTGGGCACGGAGAACACCGACCAATCGTCGGCACGTTGGCGGGCCGGCGCGAGGGCGAGGGACGTGTGGTAGTTGTAACCGCACGTGCAGGCGCTGGCTGACTCCGGAATCAGCGCCAGGCCGCTGGCGGCGATGATGTTGACATGGCAGCCCACGCGGACGCCGCCGAAATTGTGCGTCCCCGTGTCCCCGGCCAGATCGCCGAAGCCGAGCGTCCCTGAGCGGAAGAACAGGAGGTTCGGCGACGCCGACACGCCCCCACAGCCGTAGGCGCGGGCGAAGCTCCAGCCGACGGATTCGCCCGTGAGCGGATGCTCGCGGCTGAGGGGCTCGCCGGATGCCAGATCGAACGCGTATGGCTCCGCGTAGACGACGTCATTCGCGATGACGATATTGCCCCGGTTGCCCACGGCTCGGGTCCATAGGGTGGCCCCATCCGAGGCTGAGTACGCGGTGAGCCCCGGGTTGCCCCCCGCAACAACCGTGCCGCCGGCTGCGTAGAGCGGCGCGCGTCCCTCGAGCGCGTCCTCGGTCTCCCAGACGACCTCCCCCGTCGACAGATCAAGGGCCCGCAGGACCTTCTTCGACGTGGCCGGTTCGCCACGGCGCTTCATCAGATCCAGTTGCACCTGGCTCGTGCGGTCCACCACGAAAACCCGATCTTCGGTAGCGGCGATCGCGACGTGGGGGATCGTGCCCTCCGCCTCGTAGAGCCACCGAAGCGTACCATCGGCTTTCTCAAGGGCGAACAGGTAGTCGGACTCCACCGGCGTGCCGATGTTGCTCCAGTACTTCACCTCTTTGGGCGACGGCACGGTGGCGGCGCTGCCGAGAACCGTGTCGTCGAGGACCACCGGGTAGCCCCAGACATGCGACGCGGCGAGTTCCGCGGGAAGGGGCGCGTCCGCGAGTGGCTCAACGGGTGCGCCAGGATCGAGCACGAATGTCGCCAGGCCGTTGGTGAGCCGGTAGCTGTCGGGGTTCGAGAACTTGAACGTCCGGTTCGCGAGCGCCTCGCCGTCATCGGATGAGTTGAGCGTGGCGCCGAAGGCAAACTCGGTCGCCTTCCCACCGGCTAACGCGGCGAGTTCGGACCACGGGACGGTTAGCACAGCTTGGCTGCCATCATCGGTCACCGTTCCCACGAGCGTCGCCTGCGGGTGCGAGAGGCCAATGGCGGCAACCAGCGTGGGCGACTCGTCTTCGACGCTGGGAGGCACGACCATGAATTGGAATGCGCCGGCGCCATACAGCCCGCCACGCTCGGCGGCGGGGCGAACGTCGAAGAACAGCTCCCACGAATCGCCGATTGCCGGCGTCAGCACCTTGCCATCTCGAGTGAAGAGCCGCTCGTAGTAGCGTTGCCACGATTCCTCGGGCGCGGGTCCCTCGCCAACGTGCTTATTGGTGACGGTGTCGTCGACGGTCGTGAGGGTGATCCGCAAGGCCTCCGCCGTCGCCTCGAGGGCGATGGTACCGGACTTCTCGTCGTCGATTTCGAGTTCGAACGTCTTCGGTTCATCGAGAGCGAAGCGCGGAGATTCCGTCGGCAGGCCGTAGGTTTGTCTGATTTGGCCGGTCTCGGCATCGAGTCGCAGGAAGACGCCACCGAGGGCCGTGTAGACGCTGTCAGAATCGACCGCGACGTTGCCTCCGCCGATGTAGACGGCCCGGCGGGCGACGCCCCGCAGGTCGGTGGACCAGAGTTCTCGGCCGGTATAGGCGTCGACGGCGATGATCGAATGCTGGCCCGAGATGAACATGCGTCCATGCGTGGCGACGGGCGCCGGCGCGCGCCAGTGGCGACTCATCATGCGCGCGGGCCCCGGGCCGCCAAACCACAGCAGCTGAAGCGGCCACTTGACCAGCGTGTCGCTTGAGCACCCGGATCGGCCGCCGTCGGCATATTGGTGCGTCCATCCACCCGCGCCCGGCAGCTCGCCCCTCGTCACGACCAGGGCGTCGCCGGTAGCCAACTCGGCATCGGGGGCGCCAGCAGAGCGGAACGCTTCGGCTGATCCGGTGGTGTTTGCTATGTAGGCCACGCCGCCGTAGGGGCGCAAAATGCGGTAGAGTTCCCCCGCCGCATCGCCCACGTCGCCCTGGAAACCGGGACCAACTACCACCAGGCTCGCGAAGTATTCGGGGTAAGGGAGACCCTCGGTCTCGAAGGTATGGGCGGTGGCGCGGGTGCCGTAGATGCCCGCCTTGTCGAGCGCGTCTCTTGTGGCGGCCACCTGTTCCGTGACGGGCTGGGCGCAGAGGACCTCGAGATCCGTCCGACTGACGAGTTCGGAGGTCAGACTCCCGTCACCATCGCCCAGCACCACGCAGTAGCCCTCGGTCACGCCGGTTTCGGCAAGGACCTTCTGCGCTAATCTGGCGGAGGCGTCGTCCGGGGGAGCCGCGGCCACCTCGGGCGTGATGGTTGCCGCGTCCGCTACGGGTTGCGCGGCGAAGCAGAGGATCTCGCCGGTGCTCGTGCTGACGAACAGGCGGCCATCGGCGACGGCAAGCCCTCTGGTCTGGCCAGGCGTCTCCGCCTGCCAGATTGTCTTGCCACTCTCGGCGTCGAATGACATCACGGTATCGGCGCCGCCGGCGAAGACAGCGTCGCTCGTGGCGATGAGGGAGTAGGCGCGACCGTGGGGAGCGCTCCAAAGCGTGCAGTCAGCGGGCTTCTTGCGGCCGAGCAGATCAGCCCTGCGGTAGGCCGTCACGCTGCCGCTGCCTGACCCGTAGATCGCCGATTCGCCAATTGCCAGGCGGTGCGTCCCCGTAAGGTTCACTCGCGCTTCGCCGCTCCGGCAGTCCCAGGCCATGAGTCCTTCGCCGTTGGCTGGTTGGGCCTCGCCGGGGCGGAGGTCAGTGTCAGGTCCTCCCGGGTGACGCCCGGCAAATACCATCCCGCCGCCCGCTGAGATCCAGGATCCGCCCTGGCGCAACTGCCCGGTCGGCCAGCCTGGTTTGTAGTGCAGCAGGTTGCCGGTCTCGCGGTCGTAGCCGGCCGGGACGCTGCGTCCTGTTGGGACAATAAGCGTGTCGCCGTGCAGAGCCAAGTGCCCCTGAGGCGCAACGCCACTGAATCCCTCGGCGGTCGGGTGCGGGAGCTTGATGTAGAGGTTGCCGCTCGAGTCGTTCCGCCACACGATGCTGCCATCCGCGACGCGGACCGCGCAGACGTACACGCCCTCCGCCGGCCACATGCCCGCGGCGAAGTATGCGATGCCGTCCTCAGCGATGACCCCCGTGCGGATCGGCCAGCGCGAGATGACGCGCCCGTTCCCGACCACGCGCTCGTCTCGCGGGCCACCTCGGAGCTTCCACAGCAACTCGCCCTCGGTTGCCGACAGGCAATAGACGCAACCGTCGTCGGAGGCGACTAGCACCCGGTCGTCCACGACGAGTGGCGAGAATCGGATCGGCGCGTCGGTGAAGAAGCTCCAGCGCTCCTGACCAGATTCGGCGTCGAGAGCGTGGAGCTTGTGGTCGGCGGAGGAGCCGTAGTAGACCATCCCGCCCGAGGCGGCGACCTGGTAGGCGTAGTCGAAGGGCATGCGATGCATCTCCTTGCCCGGTTCGGGCCAGGCAGGTCGAGGCGCGTGGGTCGGCTTGTGGGTCCACTGGAGGTTGAGCGGCGCGGCCATCGATTCAGAACTCACGCCGGTGCGCGAGGCATCGTGGCGGAAGGTCGGCCAGTCGTCGGCATGAAGACACGAGGCAGACACTGCCCCTAGTACGATCCCGAACGCTACGATTCGCACGTGCAAGCTCGTTCTCATGTGACTTGCTCTCCTCGGCGACTACGAGTGTCTGCTGCGTCAGCGAAGCTCGACGCTCTGAGATGTCCCCGGCTCGATGGTCACGGTGGCGCGGGCTTCGGGCACGAAGCTCGCGCCGGTCGCGGTTCGGATAGTTGTCTCGATGGCTGCGTCCGTCGGGTTGTGGGCCTCAACCATCGCGCGGTCGCCCCACTCCACGAGATTCAGCACCACTCGCTCATCATCACATGTCACGGGGTGCCCGACGAAGAGGGCGCGGGCTCGTTCGCGAACGTCGGCCAGCGCGTAGCCCGCCCCCTCGAACACGCCGATCGATCGCACGGACCCGCCGTCGGCGATCACTGCGGTCCACCCCTCGGTCAATCCCTCCACGACAATCGGCAATCCGCCCAGCATGTCGGCCTGGCCGATGTCGACCGAGGCGTGTCCGTCTGCCGCCCTCAGTCGTAGTTCGCCAACCGTGTCGACCACCTCACCCGATGTCGCGGTGATTGCATACCCCGGCGCGCCGGCAAAGCCGTATGTGGCCAGGATCCTCTCGGGCGTCTCGTTTAGCTCGCCGGGACGCGACGTGAAGGATGCGAAGGCGAACCGGTAGTCCCACGTGTCGCCGGCCTTCACCTCACCACCGGGCACGGGCGCCCCGAACACTGTCGTGAAGATATTCGGCGCGCCGTGGAGCGAGTAACTCGCCGGCGTGATCGGGAGGAGCAATGGCGCGCCCATCGCGCGCGGGAATGTCGCGAAGTAGTCGCCCAATTCGGCCGTGCCGCGGCGGACAAGCGGGTCCAGCCCCTCCGGCGTGTGGCGGACTACTCGCGAGCCGTCGTCATCCGTGTATGCGAAGTACTCCAGCTCGCCGCTCTTGCCGCCGTGATCGCTCAGGCTGAACAGCCGCACCGCGATCTCAGACGCCCCTCCCCGTACGGACACGTCCTGAAGCGCCGTGGCGCTGCCCTCCACGAACATGAAGCCAACCGCGCCCTCCGGCACCCGGTAGTGGCGCTTCCGGACCGTGTGGTCGATGAACTCGCGCGGCAGCAAGTCCGGCGTCGGCTTGCAGTCGCCCCAGTCATCCCGATTGCGGAACTTGCCGGCGCCGACTTCCTCGGTAATCGTGCAATCACGCGACGACATCAGCGTGCGCTTCGTCGATGCCATGAATCCGAGATTGTCCTCGCGGGCGACGTCGACGCCCTCGGCGGGCACGATCGTCGGCTCGCAGAACGAACCGAAGCCCGGCGCGCCGCCATCCCAGTGCGGCGGGAAGATCTCGTAGATATCGACATCCGGCGCGGTCTTGTACTGCGCCGGCCAGGGCTGATAGCCCCAGCTTCCCTCGCCGAGACTGTTCTGCCGGTCGCCGCACATGAAGAACACGTGCTCCTTCGTGTGCGTCTTCAAGTGCGACGAGATCAGCTCGCCGCCGGCGGCGTCCTCAGCCCGGATCGTGAACTGGTTCTGCTTCCCGTGTCGCCCCTCATGTGTCAGCGTGAAGGCCGTCTCGTCCGGGCGGAACGTGCGGTACTCGCGCGTCCCATCCATGATCCGCACCGTCGAGAGCGGGCTCCCCGATTCCAAGCTCAGGCGGAACTGCCACCGGCTGGTGCCCAGCGCGTCGGCTCGCCACGAGTTCATGTTCAGCTCTTGCCAGTCGAGCAACCGCGGCCCGGATGACACGTACGTCGGCTTCGGATTCCAGAAGTAGCTGCTCCCGGCTTTGCCATCGTCGAGCAGCTCTTTCGCGTGCTGCAGCGACCGCGCCCAAAGCCGTGTCTGGAATCCGCTCTTGCACTTGGCAATTCCCTCGGGCGAATCGACGAAGTGAATCGCCAGAGGCGTGGGATAGTAGCAGTTCTCCTCAAGCAACAGGTAGTCGTCGAACGCGTCATCGATCAGGCGGTCTTCCTCGTACGTCATCACCGACACGCACGAGTAGTGCCGCAAGTGCAAGGCGGGGTTCGGGCCTTCGGCCAGCGAGTGGATGACATGGTGCCGCCACCCGGAGACCTTGGCGTAGATGATATAGGTGTCGATCACTTCGCCCTGTTCATTGAAGCACTTCGCGTACCACTCGTCGTCGGGCCAGTCGAATGTTCCGAAGAGAACGTAGCTATTGCCTTGAGGATCGCGGTAACTCAGCCCAGGGATCGCCAGGAAATCCTCGCCCGACGCGCCGGCACAGGCCTCGCTGAGGCCCTGCCATTCGGCGCCCGTCATCTCGCTCAGAGGCTCGGCAAAGACCGCCACATCATATCCCGCGCCTTTTGCGGTTGCGAGCATCTCCGCCGGTGGGACGGAGCCCGTCGTCAGGTCCGACCTCATCCCAACCAGAACGGCATAGTCCGTCTGGTCCGGCTCGCGAAACGCCATCTCTGCCCAATCCAGCGGGATTGGGCGCTCGTGCATGGGCCGGTAGTCGACCTCCCCGTCCGGCTCGACGTAGCCACCAAAGCCCGCGTCCCGGGAGGGCTCCGCGAGCCATGCGACGGAGTTCATGAAGAGCGTCTTCATGTCGCTCTTGTGGCCCTGCGCCTCGCCATCCCAGATCATCGAATTCCATGCTGGGTGATCGCACCCGCCCGTCACGAACGATGGGTAGATCGGGAGAAGCCCGACCCGACCTTTCCCCACTTCGCGCACGGCAAAGATGGGTGGCTCAGAGCGAATTGCTCCCGGGGGCTCAGTGACGAACTCCCCGCCCTTCGGCTGGACAGAGCGCGCCGCTGCCCGCCCGCGGACAAGCACGTCCCATTCATCGCTTGCCGTAAACGCGACGGTCGTCAGGATGCCGTCCGCCCGCCACGCCTTGCCGGGATACCACGTCCCCGCGATGCCGTCGGTGACCGCGTGGGGCGCGACGTTGTCCGTCCAGCAGAACGGGTACGCCCGGAACCACGCGTCAGATTCCGCGACGCCGTCCGGATCGACAACCTGCTGATCCAGGCACTCCGCGTCCCATGGCGCGAGGAGCTCGTTGATCGTCGGCATGATGTTGTTCCAGCCCTCCGGCACCGCGCAGAAAAGCAACCCTCCTCCGGCCTCGACATACTCGTGTAGCACCTCGGCCACGCGGTCGAAGTTCTTCGGGTATCCGCCCTTCTCGCCGTATGGCAAGTCGAGGAGAATCACCGCGTCGTACCGCGCGAGCTGGTCGGCCGCGATGTACTCCGCGGCGCCGACCGCGTAGATGCGTCGCAGGTGCGTCTCGTAGCCCGCCGCCTGCAGGTGGGGGATGATGCGGTACGCCTTGGCCGGATCGCCGACGTCCGATCGGCACGTCGCGAGCATCACCGCTGGACGCTCGCCATTGACAGGAGGGTGGAGGCTGATGCCGCCCAGGCCAACCGAACCGGCGGCCTCGCCGGCATCCGGCGGGACGAAGAGCTTGAACTGGCTGATCGCCGACAGGTTCAAGCGGATCGGCTCCGCCCAGGTCCAGTGGTTCTCGCCGAAGTCCTCAGTGATGTCGAACGCGATCTCTTGCCAGTCCGTGTTGCCAAGCGGGATGTTGTAGCCTCGGTGGCCCTTCCCGCCGAACATGTAGAGCGTCGCGGAGCCCTCCGAACCATTGCCCTTGACCCATACCTTCAGCAGCGCCCCCGGCTCCAGCGAGATCGGCGCTTCGGGCGCGAGGTTGGCGGACGTTCCAGGCGTCCACGTCACCTCCGTCCACGCGCCATCGCCCGGTCCGCCGGCATCATGCTCCGTCGTCGAGAGAGCGCCCTGGGGTTGCGCGTGCCACTCCATCGGCGGTGAGAACTCGGCGATCTGGGCCGACGTTGGGAGGGCTGTTGTAAGTGCCGCAAGCAGGCAGACTGGGATCCACATTTTGCGTGACACGGTGCGTCTCCTCTGCAACTCAGTCTAGGGTTTTCATCCATCTACTCGCTGAAGGGCTTCGTCAGCGGGGCTCCGGAGACCTGTACAGCCCGGAGTGCGCGAGGACTCAGCCGCGAGCCTGGGTGCATCGGTATCAGCACGCCAACAAGGACTACGACCACCGCCCCTCGAAGTCCACGCGGACGCGCCGGATTGAGTCAATGCGACGGGCGCGTATACGGTATTTCCATGACTTATAAGCGAGGCGTGGGATGACTGGCCGACACCACAACGGACCGAGCACGGCGTTCATCATCTTCGTCACGGCACTGATTATAGCGCCCCTGCCGCACGTGCTCGCCGCTGGATCTTCCGTGCTGAACAGCGGCTTTGCAGACCTGGCTGCCGACACCGCCACGCCTCTCGAGTGGGCAGTGCCGGCCGACAGCCCGTGGCACCGCACGGATGCCGACGGTCATAGCGGCAATGACTCCCTGAAGTACAGCGCGCAATCGATCGGGGCCATTCAGCCGGTCACGCAGGTCATCTCGCTGCCCGCGAATGCCGACCTGGTGTTGGCGATCGCGATGAAGACCGATGGGGCCCTCAAACCAGTGGCGCGCCTGCGCGGGGCCGAGCCTGACGGCGCGGAGGCGGTTCGCGTTGTGGGCGATGGGCCGCCGGGCGTGTGGCGTCGCCACTTCGCGGAGTTCAGCACGGGGCCAGGCGGGGATGTGGTGGTGGAACTCTGGGCCGACATCGCGCACCTGCAGTCGCCCGACCGCGCCGCCCCGGCCGGGACGATCTACCTCGACGACGTCCAGGTAATCTCCCCTGAGGAAGCGCAGGCCCTGCGCGCTGAGCAGCCCGCTGCTGTCATCTACGAGAACCTCGCCCGTGGCAAGTCCTACACGCTCCATCCCACGCCGGGCTACCCGCTCTGCACCGACCCGGACGACCGGATACAGCTCACCGACGGCCAATACACGGTGGGCTACTTCTGGACCCAGAAGAGCACGGTGGGTTGGGTGCGCATGCAGGACCTCGTGATCACGCTGGATCTCGGCGATCACTACCCGATCCGAGGCTTGTCCTTCAGCTCGGCGGCGGGAGTCGCCGGCGTGCAGTGGCCCTCGGCGATTCAGGCGCTGGTTAGCGTGGACGGGAGGGCCTATCACTCGCTGGGCGACCTGGTGGCGCTGAGCGCGGAGACCGTCGAACTGCCTGCGGCCGGAGACTACGCCCTCCATCGCTTCCGGACGGACGGGCTGCGCGTGCATGGTCGGTACATCAAGTTGCTTATCTCGCCGGTGGGCAACTGCACCTTCGTTGACGAGATTGAGGTGCATCGCGGCGACGAGGCCTGGAAGCAGACGGCCCTCCCAGGGGTGGCGACTAACTACCCGCCGGAGTATTTCGATGACGATCCATTCATGGTCAGCCTAAAGCGTCGCGAGGGGCGGGACCTGGAGACGGTGAGGTCCGCGCTGGAGGGCGAGGAGTTGCCGGACGCATTGCGGCAACGCCTCGACGGTGAGATCGAAGATCTGGGCGAGGCCATACGCGAGCTGCCGGCAGTCGATGCCGATGCGTTCCATGGAGTCCTGCCCTTCGACTCAGTTCACGAGCGCGTCTATGCCCTCCGAGGCGCGGCGCGAGCCGCCGGCGGCCATCCGCCGGTCGTGGCCTGGGGGGCGAACCCGTGGGATTACCTGACGCCAACCGACCTGCCCGCCTCGCCTCCTCCGCCGGACGTCACCGTCGCGGCGATGAACGGCGAGACGCGCGTGACGGCCCTTAACCTGACCAATTGCACGGAACAGCCGCTACGCGCGCGCGTCACTTTCGAGGGGCTGCCAAACGCCCCCACGCCGGACTATGTGAGCGTTGCCGAGGTCGCGTGGACTGACACGCCGGAGGCCATTCTGGTCGCGGCGGCCCTACCGGAGGTCACTCCGCGGGGTGACAGCTACGAAGTATCCCTTCCGGCCGGGATGACACGTCAGGTCTGGTTCTCGGTCACGCCGCGCGGTCTGGAGCCGGGGATGCATCGGGGTCACGTTGTGATAGACGGCGGGACGCCCCAGCCACTCCGCGTGCCCATCGTCCTGCGCGTCTTCGACCTCGACTTCCCGGCCCAGCCGCGGCTGCACGTGGGGGGATGGGACTACACCAACTCCGGCGGGCTTTACGGCGTTACACCCCAAAACCGAGCCGCCTTGATCGCCCATCTGCAAAGCCGGTTCGTGGATTCGCCCTGGGCGACGTATGACGCCATGTCTTACGGGGAGTTCGATGCGGCCGGTCAGCTAGTCCAGGAGCCGAGCACGACGAACTTCGACGCGTGGGTGCAGAACTGGCCTGACGCCGGCCGCTACCACGTCTTCTGTCGCGTCGAGGACAGCATCGCCGGGACCAAGATCGGCGACCCTCTGTTCGCGCCCAAGGTCGGCGCCTGGATCCGTTTCTGGGTCGCGCATCTCGGGACGCTGGGCGTGCCGCCGGACAAGCTCTTCATCTTGCTCAGGGATGAATCGCAGAGCGTGGACCATGACAACATCATCATTGCCTGGTCGCGGGCCATCAAGGCTGCGGAGCCGGAGGTGGGCATCTGGGACGATGGCACCAGGGAGTTGGAACGCAACACGCCGGAGCTATTGTCCGCAGTGGACTTCCTCTGTCCGCACCGCCCCTCCCTGATGACCGATCCGGACGCCGAACGGCTCGCCGACTTCTATCGCGCCCAAGCCGAGGCGGGGAAGGGGATCTACCTCTATTCGTGCTGGGGGCCAACGAGAATCCTCGACCCCTACGCCTACTACCGGCTGCAGGCCTGGAGCGTCTTCGACCTGGGAGGCGAGGGGAGCTTCTTCTGGGCCTTCGGAGCCACCGGTGGTGGGCATTCGTGGAACGAGTACGTCGCGAAGGACGCCGCCTACACGCCGCTATTCATCGGGCCCGATTCTGCCACGCCGGGCAAGCACATGGAGGCGATCCGCGAGAGCGTTGGCGACTTCGAGTACCTCGCCATGCTCCGTGACGCCGTTGCCGGGCTGGAGCAACAGCGGCCGGGCCATCGCCTCCTGCGCCGGGCGAAGGCGCTGCTGGCCGGCGCGCCCGAGCAGGTGCTGACCGCGCCTGGCGCCACGATCTCTGAGTACAACACATCGGAGATGCGGTGGCAGGTGCCGAGGGACCGGAGTCAGGCTGACCTGGTGCGAATCGAGATCGGGGAGTTGTTAGAGAAGCTGAAATAGCGTCTGCATGGAGGGGACATGAAGCAAGACCCGGTGGACATTGGCTCGCGGCTCGAGTTGTTCGTGGATGACTGTCTCGTGGATCGGCTCGAGGGGGACGCCAAGCTCCATCTGCACAAGCCCGCCGGCAGGGAGGTTGCGCTGGCCAACGACAGGCCGTGGGAAGACAGCCACATGGCCTACTTCGCCGCGCTTCGGGACGGCGACCTGTACCGCATGTACTACCGGCCTTCTCACCACGGCACCGGCCCAGAGGCGCTCGGGGAGGCCATGTGCTATGCCGAGAGCACGGACGGCATCCACTGGGTCAAGCCCGGTCTGGGCCTCTTCGCGTATGAGGGCTCGGGGGACAACAACATCGTGCTCGGCGGCGATGGCGTTAAGCTTCCAGCCACCGAGAAGTGGCGCGGGGACTTGGGCATGGAGACGGGGCTCAGGTGGCGGGGAGACATGGCGCCCTTCACGGATGCCCATCCCGGTGCAACGCCCGACGCGCGGTACAAGGCCCTCGTGCGGGGGTGCCGGGGGACCTGCCAGATCGCGTGTGGTCGGAGCGATTACGGCATGTACCCGTTCAAGTCCCCGGACGGCGTTCATTGGAGCCTGATGAGTGAGAAGCCGGTCATCACCAAGGGCAGATTCGACTCCCAGAACCTCGCGTTCTGGGACGCGGTCAGCGGCAGGTACGTCGCGTTTGTGAGAGACATGAAATGGGGCACGGCCGACAAGCCGCTATGGAACGCGCCGCCGAGGAAGCAGTTTGAGGATTGGCTTGAGACCTTGGACCCCGCCGAGCGAGACACCGAGCAGATCGCCCTCACCGCCCACGGCGGCGTGCGCGACATCAGGATGTGCACCTCCGACGACTTCGTGAATTGGACCGATCCCGTGTCACTGGAGTTCAACCAGGACCCCGGAGACATCGACAGAGACCTGTACACGAATGCGATAGCCCCCTACGAACGCGCGCCGCACATCCTGCTCGGCTTCCCGACGGAGATCGTGGGGATGTTCGCGCACGAGGGCGCGGAGACGAATCCTCTCTTCATGGCCAGCCGCGACGGCGGAAGTTCGTTCCGGCTGTGGCCGGACCCGGTGATTCCCCGCGACGCGCCCGAAGAACGCGACGGCAATCGCGGCAACTACATGGCCCATGGGCTCGTTAGAGGAAGCGACCGGGAGTACTTCGTCTACGCGACAGAAGGATACACCGACCAGCTCGATTCGGGACGCTTGAGGCGCTTCACCTATCGCGTGGATGGCTTCGTGTCGGCGCGCGCCGGGCTACAGGGCGGAGAGGTCGTCACGCCGCCGCTCACGTTCGCGGGCAGCCAACTGGTCATCAACTACATCGGCTGGCCCTTGCACCACGGCAGCGTGCGGGTCGAAGTTCAGGATGCCGACGGTCAGCCGCTGGACGGGCTGTCCTTGGGCGACTCGGCGGAACTGCGCGGCGATGAGATAGAGAAGACGGTGACCTGGACCGCCGGGTCGGGCCTCGGCCAACACGCTGGCCGGCCTGTGCGCCTGTGCTTTGCCCTGCGACACGCGGACCTATTCAGCTTCCAGTTCAAGGAGTAAAGCCATGCGCCGTGCAACTCCCGCTCAGCATCTTTCTTGAGGGCGGCCCGTCGCTGGTTCACCAGAGATTCAAGAGATTTATCACGCGGGCCGCCACGCCGACGCCGACGGCGAGCGCGGCGAGGAATACGAAACACCACGCCACGGAGCGCTGCAAATCTCGCGCCCGCCTCGTCGACCGCTGCGACTCAGGTTCGCGTAGCTCGGGTTCTGTCGTCGCATTGGCAATGATCTGTTCGCGGTTGAGGTCCGCGGCTCGCCACCCAGTGCCCCCACAGTCAGGGCACTCCCGCTCAGCGCCTTGACGAGGGCGCCGACAGTCGCGGCAAACCATCATCCTCGCATCCTCCTCGCTGTGGTTCTGGTCCGCACAGGTGCGAAGATCGATTCTTGACCCCACCTTTCGGTGACGGGAGGGCCTCAACCTGCTGCCTCCGCCAATCGGCATCGAGAGGTGCTTGATCCGAACGGGCCGAAGCTCATATGGCCGCTGTCTGCCCTGCGACACGCGGACCTATTCAGCTTCCAGTTCAAGGAGTAAAGCCATGCGCGACAGCGCGAAGGCGTTAGTGTACGTGGGCATCGCGTGCGCTCTGCTGAGCGGCACCATCTCGGCTGCCCAACCATCCCAGGTAAGCATCGTGCGCGACGGCCAGGCGCGTGCGGTAGTGGTCACCGCGGCCCGGCCCTCTCCGGTCGCTGCCTATGCGGTGGATGAGCTGGTCAGCCACATCGAGAAAGCGACCGGGTGCCGACTGCCGGTGGCCATTGAGAACGATATCCCGCAGGGATACGCCAGTCGCATCTTCGTGGGGGTGACCGAGGCGGCGCTGGATCAGGGGATCGATCCGGACAGCCTTGAGATCGAGGACTTCGTGCTGCGCGCCGTCGATGCCGACCTCTACATCATCGGCAAGGAGATGGACCCGGATCAAGAGTACACCGGTCCGCGCCCACATGGCGAACCGATGAATCCCCTCAGCGCGGAATGCACGCATACCGGCACGCTGTACGGGGTCTACGAGGTGCTGGAACGCTATGTCGGCGTGCGCTGGCTCTGGCCTGGCGAGCTGGGAACGTACGTGCCGCGCGCCGACGTCATCGAGATTCCCGCGATCGACGAGTTGGTCAAGCCGCGCATGCTCTATCGCAATCTTGGCGGGTGGAATCTGCGGCACGTGTACCTGGCAGGGGTCATGTATGACCACAAGAGAACCCCTCAACCCGGGGGCATCACGCGAATACCGGAGGATGTTCTCAGGAACCTGATCTTCCCCACGAAGGAAGCGGGGCACGAGTACGGGCTGGCAATGCACGTCTACCAGCGTCGGCATCGGAGAGTTGTCCCCATAGACCCGGTTCGCGTCCCTCGAAACTCGCATCTCGTGGCAGGCATCAAGGACTGGTGGGCCGAGCACGGGGAGGACCATCCCGAGTGGTTCGCGCTGGTGGACGGCAAGCGCGGAGACGTCGGCAGATCCGGCGCCTACACGAACCTGTGCGTGTCCAATGAGGAGCTTCGCGATTTCATCGTGAACGGAGCGTGGGACGGCAGTGATGTGCTGAATCTGGGAGACGCGGACGGTCCTTACTGCGAGTGCGACACGTGCATGGCCTGGGACGGTCCGCAGCCGGACGATGTCCTGCCGATGGTGCGGGAGTATCATTACGAGCCGCATGCCATGGGCCTGCGCTACGCGCGGTTCTGGAAAGACATCTACAAGAAGGCCGTCAAGAAGAACCCCGATGTCGCTGTCACCGGATATATCTACGCCAGGACGTTCCCCGCTCCAAGCAAGCGCATCAAGCTCAACGAGAACATCCACGGAGAGTTCGTGGTCTATGGCGGCTCGAATGGCTGGTACCCCATGAGCGCGGAGGAGGACGAGTGGACCCGGGAGCAGTGGCTCGGCTGGGCTCGCACGGGGGTCACGTTGTTCTTCAGGCCCAACTACCTCGGCAATCTCTACGCGACGCCCAATATCTCCACCTGGCAAGTGGGGGAGTTCCTCAGATTCGCCTATGAGCACGGGATGATCGGCGCTTACTGTGACGGCCGATCCTTCAGTTGGGCCGCGCACGGGCCGATGGCCTACATGCACTACCGCCTGATCTGGAATCCTGAGCTGGAGATTGAGGACATCTGGCAGGAGTACTTCTCAGCCTTCGGGCCTGCGGCGCGCCGTGTCGAGGAGTATTTCGACTACTGGGAGGACTACGCCCACAGCCGTCCCAGTGTCAGCGAGACCAGTAGCGCGCTGGAGAAGTTGCGCCGGCCCAGAGGGCACTACCTCGCCTATCCGCCTGAGGTCTATCCTCCTGCCCAAGCCATGCTGGACGAGGCCCTTACGGCCGCCCGCCAAGACCCTCTACCCGAGTTCGCGGAGCGCGTGGAGTTCCTGCAAGCGGGTATTGAGCACGCTCAACTGGCCACGCGCATCCATGGCCTGCTTGAGTACGACAGCCCGGAGGCAGAGACAGGCCGGGCGCCTCTGAGCGATCCGGCGAAGCTCCGGCAAGCGCGGCAGGCGATGCGGGAACTGATCGAATTCCGCCAGGACCCGAGTAACCGATTCGTGTCCGCCTACATGGACAACACGATGGTCGAGCACCAGTTCATCCGCGGCATCGAGGTCCTGTTTGAGGATGATCCGGGTGGGCCTGCCCTCGAGGTCGCCCAGCGGGTGCCGCTTCCGAAGGACGGCTGGCGATTCAAGCTCGATCCGTCCGACGATGGGCAAGGTGAGAAATGGTTCTCGCCGGAGTTGGACGATTCCGACTGGGCGCCCATCGCCATCGAACAGGCATGGCAGGAAGCCGGCTATGACTACATCGGCGCGGCCTGGTATCGGCGGACATTCACGCTCCCCGAGAAACCGGCCGGAGTGGCGGCGGCCAGCCTCCTGTTCGACGGAGTGGACGAGACGGCCCGCGTTTGGGTCAACGGTGAGGACGTCGGCGAGCATGACATTGGCCCGCAAGGCTGGGACGTGGCGTTTCGGCTCGACATGACCGATGCAGCGCGTTGGGGAGAACTGAACCACATCACCGTGCGCGCCCAGAACACGCAGTTTGCCGGAGGGATCTGGAAGCCGATCACCGTGCTGGCGCTGCGCTAACGGCCGATCTCCAACGCCTCCAGCAGGGCCTTCCTTGCTCGATGATAGGCAGCCGGATCGGTCTCGTAATCCGTCGCGCTACGAGCAATCGTCTGCGCGATGGCGTCCGCGGCCTGCTTGTCTTTCTTCGCCAGCATCGTCAGCAGCGCGTGGTCCACGACCCCCTCCCTGAACGCGATCACGCGCATGGAAGGACGCAGGCCCTCCGGCCCCGGGTAGAGCAGCCAGTTGTTGCCGGGCGGGTGGCCCTTCTCGGTGAAAGTCCGGCCGCCTGAAAGAGGACCGGTCGGGCCGATGGAGTGGCTGTAGGGGTCCGTCACCCCGCGATATCGGTTCGCGGCCCAATGGATGTAGTAATCCGCCTGGTACAGGTACATCAGCCAGGGCTGGGTCCGGTTGTCGCTCAGGGGCCGGTCCAGCAATCGGTTCGGCCAGGTGGAGGCCTTTCCGAGCACGTAGATCCCCGTCTGCAGGCCCTCCTTGCGGCGTTCCGCGACGATCTGTTGACTCTTGGTCTGACGGAGAATCGCCATCTCCATGATCCACAGGTCCACGTGCGGCGAGAACCCCTCGTAGTCCTCGACGCCCCAGCCGTGGATGGCATCGGCGATCTTGACATCCGGCATGTGTTGACGGCAGAGATCGGACAGGTAGGCATAATCTCGAATCGTGCGGGGCTCGTCAACCAGGCCTTGACGGTAGGCATCCACCCAATCGTTCTCCTGCAGATGCGCGTAGAGCGCGTCGAAGAACTGCGCGAGGAACTCGCCGTACGTTTCCACGCTCTGTCGGTAGCCGGGGCTCTCGACGAACTTGTCCCGGTACTCCGGCCACTCATACTCCTTGCGGAGCTTCCCCAGCTCCTCGAGGCCTTGCCCTCGGAGAAACAGCATGGATGCCGCGTCCGCGCCCTCTTCGATCACGTAGATATCCGGCGGCGAGATCCAATGCCCGCCCGCGATCGAGGCGCCGTCAATGGTCGTATACCCAGCGCCGAGAAACGTCCTTACCCACCTATCAAAGCGCGCGAAGTCGAAGCCCAAGCTGCCATCGGGCTTCCGAATGGTCTGTATCATGGGGTCGGGCCCGTCGATCAATCGGGTGTGAACGGCCGTGTCCCCCAGCGCGTGTAGCTGCCCCGCGATCCGCTCGATGAGCGCCCAGTGCTCCTCGCTCCATGGCTCCGGCGCCGTCGCCCCGACCAGATCCTCCGGGGAGGCGCTGAACCAATGCGATGACCCAAGCGGCAACGTCTCGGGAACCACGGTCGAGTGGACGTCAAGCTCCAGCGGAGTTGTAACCGTCTGGCCTTCCCCCGCGGCAATCAGGGCTCCGCTGTACCGACCCGGCTGCGCCGTGTGGGCGACCTCAACGCTGCACAGCGCGACGGCGTGGATGCCCGGCTGCACGCGAATCGATTCCGTCTCCGCTAGCACCTCCGCCGCCTCAAACGGTGCCTGACGGACCTGGAACGGCTGGTGACGCTCCTCCGCGGGCTCGCCGACCTGGGTGCCCGCCTGGCGGGTATTGGCTTCCACGGTCACGGGCAAGACTTCGTAGATCGTGACCGTGGCGTCGAGGGCGTCGCCCGCCTCCGTTCGGAAGGCTTGCGTGTTGAGCTTCACCGTGCCCGCTCCCGGCGACGAGATCGCAAACTGGAATGCGGCGCCGCCACCCAGCGGGACAGCCATCGGTTCGGCGTATTGCGCCGGGGTGGGCGCCCGATCGGGGAACACCCTCTCCAGCGCATCCACCAGGACAACGCTCAGCGACGCGTCCGGCTGTTCTTGGGCCATTGCCACACCATCCCAGATAGAGCTAAGAACGATTGTGCCGATCAACAGACTGCGCAGCATCTCGTGTCTCCTCAGGGCGACCCACATGTCGCTGCGGACCGTTCGTTGATCCGCGCCGAGGAACTTGCACATCCGGAGTCAGCCTTCCTCGGGGCGCCATGGCGTGGTCGGGGCGAAGCGCACGTACTCAAGCTCCGCCCGCACGCGGCCCGCGCTGCAATGCTTCGGCAACCGGACTCCGCAGACCTCGTCAAGCCGACCGTGCCCATCGGCATCGGCTCAGGCTTCAGCCCTCGCCCAGGCCAGGTCCTACATGCCCGGATACAGCGTGTTGTTGTATAGCGTCGGTGTCGCCAGCGGTCGGGCATCCGCGTAGATGCACGCGCCGCGCGATCCAAAGAGGATGACCTCCTCGCGACCGTCGCCCCACACGTCCGCGCGCAGGCAGTAGTAGTGGGCCGCGCGGTCCTCTTCGGTGCGGTCCGGCGAGTGCTGCATCGAGAGTTCATCCACGACATTGCCGTCGCCGTCGTAGATGGCCACCGGCTGGCCGGGGCCGCGGCTGTAGACCATGACGCACTGGGGCGCGCCGCCGCCGAGCCAGTCTATCTCCAGGCAGGCGGCGTACCAGCCGCCCTCGGGTTGCGGGCGGCGCCAGATCTCCTCACCGTCCGCGTCGTAGAGATACAGCGTCGCCGGATCGCGGGCGCCGCCCTCGCGAGGCTGCCCTCGGTCGACCACGGCGAACTGGGTCTGCGAATCCGTTCGGAAGCGACCGGCCACCACATGCTGAGCCTCGGCAAGCGGATGGTGCCACAGCTCGTAGCCGTCGGGTCGCAGGCAGTGGAGGCCATGGTTGCCGAACAGCAGCCGCCATCCCACGCCTCCCACGTGCGTGATGTAGGCGGCGTCCTGGTGGGCGCCTTGCGGATCGCGATCGAACAGCACGGTGCCGTCATCATCGATCAGCGCGAAGCCGACGAACACCTCGTCTCGGCCATCGCCGTCGATATCGGCGATCGCCGGGAAGTGGCCGACAGAGCCCTCCCAGTGCCACAGCACCTCGCCCTCATGCGAGACTCCCCACATGTTCCAGTAGCGGTCCTTGACGACCAAGTCCTCACGCCTGCCGCGACCCGTGAGGTCGGCGAACAGGAAGCAGTCGTCGGCCGGGGCGGGCAGGTCGAAGGTGTCGCGCTCCTCTCCCGTTTCGCCGTCGAGGACCACCATGGTCGCGTTGCCCTCGTAACGGGTCGCGCGCTCCCGGGGCTGCCCCTCCGGGACGCCGTGCTCCGCGTACGTGGCCTGGCGAACGTAGAGCACTTCGTTCCGCCCATCGCCGTCCCAGTCGTAGACCTGTACGGGCAGGTCGCTGTAGATCCGCCCGTTATCGAGCGACGGCGCGCCCACTTGCCAGATCACGTCGCCGTGGATCGTCGTGGCGGTCAGGCACGTGATCTCGCGCGTGCCGTAGACGCTCTGCACGAAGAGGAGGTCTGGGGCGCCATCCCCGCTGAGATCTCCGATGCGGCATGTCTCCGCGCCGAAGTCCTTCACGTCGATCAGGCTGACGAGGTGGCTGGTCATAGTCTCCTTGCCTCGCTCTGGTTGCGGCATGGCGGCACTCACTTGCAGCAACAATGCCGCCGCGAACAGCGATACGTGCCGTGTCATCGCAAACACCCCTCAGGCCATCTGGTCCAGCCACTCAACGACCCGCCGCGAGGTAGATCTCACGAAGCTCCCGCGACAGTTGCGCCACGCCCTCGTCGGTGAGCGGCGACTCGTCCTGCGCCAGGGCCTCCGCCGCGGCAATGGCGCGGCGGGCCCGCTCAGCCACACGGCCCCGCAGGCGCCCTGTCTCAAGTCTCTTATTGAGCCGCATGAGCAGGTGGGCGTCCTGGATGCCGGCGCGCAGTGCCTCCCAGCGGATGGACGGCACCAGCGTCTCGCCCGTGCCGTTCCACGCATGGTTGAATGGGTGGTCCTCCGTGCCATCATAGACGAATATGTAATCTAGCCACGGCTTGCCGTCCCACCCATGCCAGGTACTGCCGGTGGCGTTGTTGTAGGCCCAGTGCGAGACGCCGGTGAAGCCCTTGCCGAAGGCGATGATCGGGAACGCGCGGTTGCCCCAGAGCAGGCCGTGGGTGGCGCCGTTAGCGACCGTGTAGCTGAGAACCGGCGCGCCCCTCTCAGCGCGTTCCGTCTCCAGGATCGGCATGATGTCCCGCTCGAAGGCCTCGCGGGGGTTGTAGCCCGGTGGGACGGATTTGGCGCTCAGTTTCTCCGGCCACGGCCAGTGCGGGACGAAGATGTCTACATATGGGGCGATGGCCTCGACCACCGGAGCGGATGCGTAGTATGTAATTGTCATGACGATCGGCAACTCAGGTACGGACTGCTTGACCGTCGCGAGGGTCTCGGCCAGGTCCATGACGTGCTCGTCCGGCTCCCCTCCATCGTAGCCCCCGCCGTGGGGTTCATCCACCGGCATGACCACGAAACGCTCAGGCCCGTAACCCAGCTCCGCCATCCTGTCCAGGAACGCCCGCAGCAAGTTGCAGAACGCTCTGTTCCATGCCGGGCTCGCGTGCGGAATCTCCTCCCCATCGGGCGTCCGCAGCGGGTCAATCCAGTAGACCATGGGACGCGCGCCGTGAGGCAAGTATGTCTTCAGATATGGCTCATGGGCGCTGAAGTCCACGGACAGCAAGTTCCCCTCGGCGTCGAAGCTACACTTAGGGGTGCGGATGAACTCGAACATGGTCACCCCGTGAGCCGCCATATCCGCCGCCGCGGCTTCGGGCATCCTCCCCTGCACCCCCCAGGTGTGGTACATGAACGCCAGGTGCTCAAACTCAGTCACCGGCGCCGCGCGACGCGGGGTCCGCAGCGTCAGATCGAGCGTCGTCGGCTCCGCGCCCCGGACAGCAACGCGCGCCTGGCCCCTGGTGGTCCCTGCTGCCTCGGGCAGGATGTGGATGCCCAGGTGCAGCTTCACCACCCCGCCGGGCGGCAGGTCAAAGCGCCACGCGCCGTTGGTCTGCTCTAGCAGGGGCAGGGGATCTCCGGTACGGCGCTTCCCACGCAGGTACCAGTCCTCGACGAACACATGCTGCCGGACTTGGCACGTGACCTGGGTCGGGTCAAGCCCCGTGAGGCGTAGCGATCCGCGGCTTCTCTGCCCGGTGCAGTTGACCACGAGCAAGCCCACGGCGCACTGCTCGCCTCGTAGGGCCAGGATCTGCCATTCTCGCGTGGGCGTCGCCGGTGCCAAGACGGCGGGCTCCAGGCGCGTGTACGGCTCGTCCCAGGAGATCGCCACCACCGGGGCTTGCGTGACCAGAGCGTTGACCGCGCCGCGGTGCCGCGCGAGCTTCGCGTTGAGTTCGTAGAGGTACCCCAGCAGGCTCTCATCGCCCTCCTCGCAGCTCTCCACTACCCGCGTCGCCTCCGTCTCGATGCGGCCCAGCGGCTCCCGGTCGCCCAGAAGCTCGCGGGCGGCCTTCACCCGTTCGAGGAGGTATCCCCACTCACGCCCCAAGCGAACCAGGTTGTCCGGTTCCCAGTAATGAAGCGGCACGTCCGCCGGGGCGGGCGCCGGCCCGTCCAGCGCCGGCAGCGGGTCCCCTCCAGCCAGCCACGACTCCAGTCCCGGGTCCTGAGCGCGCGCGGTATGCGGCAGGCACGTACCCACGACCAGCACGAGCGCCAAGGCCAATTGGAGCGTCTGGGTTTTGCGCACGTTCTCATCTCTCCGTTCAGAGTTCAGGCCATCTGGCCCAGCCACGCGACCTGGTCCCGCAGGCGGACCAGGCGTTGGCGGACCAGATTGGTCATCTCTTCCGCGGTGTTTATGAAGGCCTCCGCGCCGTCGCCGGATTCGAGACCCGAGACCCATCGCTCCGGCACCGAGTCCATCCCGTTGAGTGCCCCGCAGAGCTGGCCGTTGAGGCTCGAGATCGTGTCCGAATCGCGCCCGATATTCGCCCCACCCAGCATCGCCTGCTCCGTGTCCCCGCGAGAGGCGGCGAAGATTCCGAAGGTCAGCGCGAAGACCTCCTGTGGGTCGATCGCGTTGTATTGGAGCATCTCGGCGTACAAGCCTTCACGCGCATCGAAGACATCCGTGGCGTCGCGGCCAATCTCGACCGCCCGGATCAGCGTGTCTTTCAGGTTGTCGAACCGCCGCTCGTCAAAGGTCGTGATGGGGTCAGACGGCGCCACTTCGATGGCGGCCTCCAGGACCGAGTCGACCGTCGCATCCGTCGCGAAGGCGGCTGCAATCGCGGCGGCGATGACGCCGGGGATGAACATGTCGAGATCGCGCTGCAACATGCTGGCTATGGAGAGGCCGTCCGCGTAGGCGGTTTCGGGGTCACAAGCGTTGTAGATGGCGACGGGATTGATGGCCATGAGGCCGCTGCCCGTAACGATGTTGAGCACGCCCGTCGCGCGCGGGGAGTAGCCCATTTTCAGCAGCTCATACGTGTTGCGCATGCAGTAGAAGAAGCGGAGGGGCTGGAACTCCTCCAGCCACTGTTTGGCGTAGTCCTCGACGGTGACGCGTCCGCCCTTCCTGATGTAGGCATGGCATAGGATCTGGCCGAGCGCCGTGTCGTCGGTGCCGATGTCGAAGTTGGGATCTCCCCCGCCCGTGCGGTCGCTGATCTCCCACGGGTCGGTCAGGCGGCCCTTCTTCTCGTCGATGTCGAGGTAATGCCACCCCTCGACCGGTCGGCCGAGTTGGTCGCCGATTGCCCCCGCGCCAAGACAGCCGTAGACCTTCTTGAAGAGCAGTGATGTATCCGTTGGATGCGTGCCCATTGGCGTCTCCTCTTGATGCGCGCCGCGTCTCATTCTACGCCGGTGATGACAAAGCAGTAGGTGTTCTGTCTCCGATGGAACGGGCTCTCATCGGGTGGTCCGCCGTCGCCCACTACAAACCCTCCCCAATCGGCCGCGTCGGCTCCCCAGTGCGCGACTTTCACCTCTCTCAGCGCTTCGTCCCTCGGGTCGCGCAGGGCCCTGTCGCCCAGCGTGAGGACGGGGCTGTCGATGCTCATGACGTCGCCGGGCTCGGAGAAGCGGAAGGTCAGCGTGTTGGCCGCTTTCAGGCTTGAAGCGGGGATGGCGAACGAGTAGTCCCTGCGAGCCTTGGGCTCAATAGCGCCGACCGCGACATCGTTGAAGAGCACGTCCGTCTTGCCGTCGGGCGCTTTGGGCGTCGTCCAGTTCGTCGCTCCACCGACGGTGAAGGTGAGGGAGGCGTCGGTCTCGGAAACAGAGGGGCCGCCGCCGTTGACGACGACTACCACCTGCTCGCGCGTCTCGCCGCCGGCCGTGTTTCTCACGCTGAGAGTCAGCAGTCCGTCGGGGAGGGAAGTTGAGTCCACGGTCGCCTCATAGAGGGCTCGAGAGAACGGTCGACCGATCTCCTCCATCGCCGTCCAGTCCTCGCCGTTGACCGTGTACTCCAGCCCCTCATTGGCTTGCGGCTGCACCAGGTGAGCCTGGATCTTCACGCGGCCGCTCCACGGCGCGCCCACGCGATGCGAGACGATCGCCACTCGCTGCCCCAGGCCCTTGTAGAAGCACTCCATCTTCTCCCCGCTGACGCGGTAGATCAGGTATCCTTGCGGGGAGAGGTCGGGGCACAGTTGGTTGGCCTTGGGATTCCACCAGCACCCAGACAGCGCCCCGCCTGTGCGATAGGGGACAGGTCGCGCCTTGTAGGAAACGACATGGTCGTCGCCGGTCAGTTGGAGTCTCACATCGTGCTGCTTGGCCATGTCAAGGAAGCCCGGGCAGAACCTCCCCAAATCATGCTCCGCCGACGTGACGACGAACGCGCCCGGGGTCCTGCGCGCCATGTCCTGGTCCATCCATTCCACGTGCATCGGCTGGACCTCGATCGTGGGGTATTCCCGGCTCTCGCCGCTGACCTCGATCTGCCGCTGGCCGAGGTGATATCCGAAGTCCACGGACACGAAGTGGATCTTGCCATACTCAAACGAGAAGAAATGCGGGCCGAGGTACTCCCAGAATAGCGGCTTGCCGCAGCGATGGTCCCCACGGGGGAACTCCTCAAGCCGATAGGACGAGTCCGTGTGGTCGCCCGCAACGCTGTAATGGGGCATCGTCAGGTGGTTCATGATGCCCGCGTAGTTGCTGAACCCGACGCGCCCGGTCTCTGGGGAATCCGCCAGCGACTTGCTGAGATTCAGAAGGTCTCCGCTGTTCAGAACGAAGCGGGGCGCCGGGGTTAGGGCATTGACTTCCTGCACGAAGCGACTGAGGCCCGCCAGGGATCTGGCGTTCCCTGAGACATGCGTGTCGGTGACATGCACGAAGATGTACTCGTCCTCGTCGCGGGTGGCGGGCGTGAGGGCGAAATCGACCTCCGTGGCCAGCGGCTTGTACCAGTCGCCTTCGACGTCGTGTCCCGAGGGACGGGTGATGTAGATGAACACGGCGCTAGCGTCGGGCGCGAGCGCGTACGCCCCTTGCGCATCGGTATTGACGACCGAGTATCCGTCCGTAACCGACACGCCTTCGGCTGGCGAGGTCTCCCCGTTCGCGCGCACCACCACCTGCCCGGATATCCGCGCGGGAACGGGAGCGCCGTAGTTCGGTTTCGGCGTTTCCTTCGGCAGCAACTCAAGGACCTCCGGTTGCGCGTCCGCGGAACTCAATACGAGGAACGGACCCGCGAGCACGGCAGCGCAAAGCGCAAGTTTCATCGCTTCCTCCATGTCTGTGTCACCCCAATATGGCGCGGCTAACGTCTGCTTCCATGTCGGCACCGGTGACGCCTGCTGTATTCCAGGGCGAGGGGGCCTTTGCGCGGCATTGTTGGCAACTTCCGTGCAGGGCCTGCCGCCGTGGGTTCACACCGGCCAATGCCACGCGAGCGGAGCGGGCAACTCAGGAGGACAGTAGCGATGACATCACAAGCACGACGGACCAAGTGCCCGCACTGTGACGCCGAGAACGCCGGGCTGCTGCTCGCCACTTTGTGCGTGAGCTGCGGAGGATCGCTCGCCACTGAGGTCGCGGCCACCAGTCTGCTTGGCCGCCCTCCGCCGGGCTCCCAGTCCTCCGGTATCCCGCCGCCCGCGCGCCCGCCGCCAAGCGCCGTCAAGACGGTCGAAGCCGTTGAAGTGGCGGGTCAGCGAAGCAAGCGGCGGTGTCCTCGTTGTCGCAAGACGATGGCCCGCGCGGAGTATGGGTCTGTTGATCTGGATGTCTGTGGTCGGTGCGGCGTTTGGTTCGATGCTCGCGAGTTGGGGCAGTTGCGACGGACTCACGCGCAGGCTCTATCCCTCTTGGAGCGCAAGCTAGCTCCCCGACAGAGTAAACAAGTCACATCACCTCACGCGCCGGCGTGCCCGGCATGCCACACCCCCCTCACGCAGTTCGCGTTCAAACAAGCTCCCGGTGTCGAGCTGGACGGCTGCAGTACGTGTAAGGGCGTCTGGGTGGATCGCGGCGCACTCAAGCGGCTAGAGACGGAGATCAATCCCCCCTTGGCCCCGCGGGCGCCTCCGCGCCCAGGCCCAACCTTGCGAGAAGATCCCCCGGCGAAGGGTCCGTCGTTCCAGGATGGCTCTCCGCGGTCATCTGTCTCGGCCTATTGGCTGTCCTAGCGCTCGGCTCGTGGGCATTCATGGGTGGCCTCCCGCTGATCGGCCAAGTCCTTGCCGTCGTGGCAGCCGTTCTCTTCGGACCAATGCTGGTGTTCTTCGTTGGTCGCGCTCTGGATGACCGCACGGACGTAGGCGTCGCGGAGCGTTCCGACAATCAGCGCTGGAACTGATCGCACTTACCGGCCACGCGGCCAGGAATGGAGGTTTGCGGCACCCGAACACCGGAGTATCGTAGTGAACAGTGGACAGTTCGGCCACTGAACTCAGCAAAGGGTGATATCGATGGAGACGGCGAGTAAGCGACCGACGTTTGCTTTCGTCAAGATCATAGGACCGGGAATCCTCGTGGCAGCCACCGGAATCGGGGCGGGCGATCTCGCCACCGGCGCGTTCACGGGGACCACGCTCGGCGTCGCAATTCTCTGGGCCGTGGTGATAGGCGCTTTCCTCAAGTACGTGTTGAACGAGGGCCTGGCGCGCTGGCAGCTCGCGACCGGCGAGACCCTCCTCGAGGGAGCCGTCCACCGGCTCGGCAATGTCGTCCCCTACGTCTTCCTGCCTTACCTTCTACTGTGGAGCGTCTTCGTTGGATCGGCGCTCATGAGCGCGTGCGGCGCCACAATGCACGCGGCCGTCCCGATCTTCGCGGAGGCGGGCACCGGCAAGATCGTGTTCGGGATCCTCCACAGCCTCCTCGGCGTGGCCCTCGTGTTGATCGGCGGGTTTAAGCTGTTTGAGAAGATTATGAGCGTATGTATCGGCGTCATGTTCGTCGTGGTGATCGTCACCGCATCGCTGATCTGCAGCGACTGGGGGGCCGTTGCGCAAGGACTGGTCGTCCCCACCATCCCGCAGTTCTTTGGCGATGGCCTCAATTGGACGATAGCCCTGATGGGTGGCGTCGGCGGGACGCTCACCGTGCTGTGCTACGGGTATTGGATCCGCGAGAAGGGCCGCCAGGGCGAGGGCGACCTCAAGACATGCCGGATGGACCTTGGCGTCGCGTACGTGGCGACGGCAATCTTCGGCCTCGCGATGGTGATTATCGGCAGTCAGATCGACCTCCCGGAAGACAAGGGGAAGGGCGCCAAGCTGATCGTGATCCTGGCGGACAAGCTCAGCGAGACCCGACTTGGATCGGTCGGCAAATGGACATTCCTAATCGGGGCGTGGGGCGCGGTCTTCAGCAGCTTGCTCGGCGTGTGGCAGGCAGTGCCGTATATCTTCGCGGACTTCTGCGGCTTGGTCAAAGAGAAGCGAGCCGCCGATGGCGGATCGCCGTCGCAGCCCATAGACGTCGACACGCGTGGCTGGGCGTATCGCGGCTATCTGCTGGGCATCGCCATTGTGCCGATGCTCGGGCTGTTCGTCGACTTCACAAAGGTGCAGAAACTCTACGCGATCTTCGGCGCGCTCTTCATGCCGATGCTGGCGGTAACGCTGCTTCTCCTCAACAGTAAGCGCAAGAAGTGGGTCGAGGAGCGCATGAGCAACCGCCCGTTCGTCTCGGTGGTGCTCGCGCTGACGGTCATCGTGTTCGTCGTGTATGGCTACCTCAAGGCCCAGACTGGTCTCGGTATGATCGGCGGCTGGCTCTCGGCCGCATTATAGATGCCGTGCCAGTCGCCATCCAGAGAAGCGCCCGTGGCGGCGCGCGTCAGAGACAATGCGATGCAAGACCGTAGGATCTTCAACGAGAGGGGTGTCGATGATGTCGAGATCTAGCGCAGTATTGGCCGTGGCGGCTGTCGCGACGATGATGCTGGTGGGGTGTTCGTCCGGAGGAGGCCTGGGTCCGGACCGCGCGCCGGCCGTGTTCGGCGAGGGCCCCGTAACGCTGGCGTTTCTCGTGGTCGGGCCAGAGCCTGTCACCGTCCGGCTCGACTGGATTGGTGGAGACGGATTGCCCCGGTCGCGGACACACGTGGTGACGCGTGAACGTCCCATCGATCTCCGGACCGATGCGATGCCTGTCTACGATATCACAGTTGAGAGTCGTGCCTGTCCTGTGCCTGACAATGACGGCTCCGAAGCGCGCGTCAAGGATCCCCTGGTCATCGGCGACGGGCCCGTTACGCTGGCCTTCGGGATGATCGCGGGCGCCCCCGTCCGCACGCGCGTCGCGTGGCTCGACGGGGGTGGCGCTACGATCTTCCGGACGCTCACGGTGACGGCGGACCGGCCCATCCACCTGAGAGTAGACCAGGATCTGCGCTACGAGATCACTCTCGACAGGAACTGTTAGGCCGGCGAGAGCCATTCCGGCGTGCGAAGGTAGCCCCTGCCAACGTGGGCAATACGGCGGCAGGTCGCTTGCTGGATGCTCCCGGAGGAGACAGACATGCACCACGCCCTGACCCCCGCGGCATGTGTCCTGGCGCTAACGGCGGTGGTGATGGAGGCAGGTGCTCAGATGCCGGACGCGCTCGCGGAAATGCCCGAGGGCTATCATCTTCAGCGGTACGATGACTGCGGCGCCCCTGGGCGGCAGCCACACATTGTGTGCGGTGGGGTGCATGAGTATGCCGTGTCATCGGTCAACGCCGACAGGCAGGCGAGGTCGGTCGCCTGGGGGTGGACCGAGGTGCAGGCCGTCTACGATGATCTGGATCCGGCGCTGGAGTATGTCGTCGCGGTCACGTACGCCAACGAGCCCTTCAACGATCGCGCGCAGAGCCTGTGGGCAAATGACACGCAACTCCACGGACCTCATCCGCTGCCGCGCGGAGGCACGGAGCGACTGATCTTCCGCATCCCCACGAGCGAGACGCAGGATGGCGCCCTCACGCTTCGATTCCGCCTGGAGGCCCAGGTCAATGTGGTGGTGTCAGTCGTCGAGTTGTGGGCGGCCGCCCCGCCGCCGGTTGCTGTCCATCTGTTGCCCGTCTGGGCGCTTGTGGGCGACGTGCGCGGTGAGGTATTGGACCTGAGCTACGGCCCGTTGCCCGGAGCCGCCGTGCGGCTGGAGACCGCCGACGATGCGCGGGCCATCGCCAGTGCAACTGCCGACGAGGCAGGCGCGTATTCGTTCCCCCGCCGCGCGTTGGATGATGTGGATCCCGCTGAGAGCCTCGTGGTGGTGGCGCAACACGCTGGGGTTGAGGCGCGAAGCGTGCTTCCGCCCGAAGCGTGGCACTTCAAGCCCGTCCGCTACCGGCCGATCCCATCACGCCAGGCGGGGCTGAAGCGGGGCGAAGTGCCCCTGGATGGCGACTGGCGCATACACCCGGACCCGAGTGGCGCCGCGAGAGATAAGCCGCTGGACGCGGATGGGTGGGAGTCGTTTCGGGTGCCGGGACAGTGGCTGCAACAGGGATACGATCTCCCCCAGGACCAAGCCGTCGCCGTCGCGCGCGAGTTCACGATTCCGTCGGGCTGGCGCGGTCGGCGAATCTGCGCGCGCTTTGAGGTGGTCCATGCGGGCACGCGCTACTGGCTGAACGGGCAGTTGCTGGGATACAGCGAGAACCTGTTCACGCCTGTTGAGTGGGACCTCACGGATCATGTCGTGTTCGGCCGGCCCAATCGGTTGGACCTTGAGATGACCGTTGACACAGCCTCGGAGCGGCTGTCGCACTCCTCCGGGTACGCCTTCCACAACCTAGGCGGCATCGATCGGTCGGTGCGTCTGTTCGCCCTGCCGGACGTGCACGTCCGCGACCTTCGGGTCGCGGCGGGCCTCGACGACGAGTACCGGGACGGCGTGCTCGCGCTCGACATGTCGATCGACAGTTCAGCGGATGAGGATATTGCGGACCTGTCCGTGACCGTAACGCTGCGTGATGCGGACGGGAAGCGGGTGCGCCACTCGATGCCCCGGACGGACCTATCGACCGAGGGAGTCGAGGGGACGACGGCAACGATCCACGCGGTCGTGCCCGACCCGCTGAAGTGGAGCGCTGAGAAGCCGAATCTGTATGACCTGCGCGTCGAGCTGGGCCATGGCGACCGAGTCATCGAGACCATCGAGCGGAAGGTAGGTTTTCGCGAGGTCGAGGTGCGCGGCAGCCAACTCTATGTCAACGGGAAGACGGTCAAGCTGGCTGGAGCTTGCCGCCATGAGATCGACCCGCTGACCGGCCGCGCCGACACGGCCCGTCACGCCGCGAGGGACGTCGAGTTGCTGAAGGACGCCAACCTGAACTACATCCGAACGGCCCATTACCCGCCAACGCGCGAGTTGCTGGACGCCGCGGACCGGCTCGGCATGTACGTCGAGGTCGAAGCGCCGTTCTGTTGGGTCCATGGCGAAGGGGACGCTGATGACCTGGGGGCCGTTCTGACGCCGACCTCGGCCATGATCGACTACTGCCACCACCACCCGAGCGTGATTCTGTGGTCCGTGGCTAACGAATCCCAGTTCAACTCTCTGTTTGAGGCGTCGGCGGAAGTATGCAAGGATCTCGACCCCACGCGCCCGACGACCTTCAACAATCCTGATCCAAAGCGCATCTGCGACATCGCCAACCTCCATTATGCGCCGATGCCGTACGACCAGCACCTGGAGGGCGACCCCCGCCCGATCATCTTGGGGGAGTACAACTTCCCTGTCTGCCACGAGCAGACCGACGTGAGGATCAACCCCGGCCTGCGCGAGCTGTGGGGACATGGACATGGTATCCCCGATTCGTATTGGGGGTGGGCGTGCGCTCAGAGCTTCGAAGGCCCGCACCTTCGGCCGGGCACACCGCCGGGGACGTGGAGCCACATCACGCGCTCCGAGCGCATCGTCGGGGGAGCCATCTGGGCGGCTTTCGACGAGCCGTTCTACCTGCCTGACGGGCGAGATGTCGGGTATGCCTGGCGCCATGGGTTCTGGGGTCTAATCGACGCGTGGCGTCGCCCGAAGCCGGAATGGTGGCTCGCGAAGCTGATCTTCAGCCCCGTGTGGTTTCCCGAGCGCCGCGTCAGGTTGAGCGAAGGCGCCACAGCAGTGGTTGTTCCGGTGGAGAACCGGTATACGTTCACGGAGCTGGGCGAGCTTGAGTTTACCTGGCGGATGGGGTCTCGTGCCGGGCGACTGACCGTGGACGCGCCGCCTGGGTCGACCGGCGAGGTCGAGATCCCTATACCACCTGACGTGGAGCAGGGAGACCTCGCGATTATCGATGTGCATGACGCCGCCGGGGCTCTCGTTACCGTGGCCGCGATCCAGCTAGGCGATCCACGCCCGGGCACGATTCCCATCCCCAATGCTGGGCCCCCGAGCCATTCCCTGGCTAACGGCAAGTGGAAGATCGAAGGTGATCGGTACGGCTTCTCGATCGACGCTGAATCTGCCGAATTCGAGGTCGATTCCGACGCGCGCCGGGCCTCGGTCCTTGACTTCCCGGCGCTCCATCTGACCCGTTACGATTTCGCCGACCTCGCGCCAAATGAGAAGCCATACGAGGTGTTGCCGCGGGCCGAGACTCGGGTCGTCGAGAGCGTCGCCGTGCAAGAAGAAGGAACCTGCCTGGCTATCACGGTGCGCGACCGGTACGAGGGCTTTGACGGGTCGACAACCTGGCGGATCGACCGCAGTGGGGTGGGGGAGATCAGCTACGACTATGCCTACCACGGTGAGGAACTGAACGCGCGCGAGATTGGCGTCCGTCTCACGCTGCCTGAGTCATGCGACGAACTGCAGTGGCGACGATGGTCGGAGTGGGGTGTGTACCCGGAGGATAGTATCAGCCGCACGGAGGGAGTCGCCAAGGCGCGTCGAGATCCGGCACTTGGTGAGAGTCGGCGCGGCGTGCGTCCGGATTGGCCGTGGAGCCTGGACGAGACGGAGTTGGGGACAAACGACTTCCGGTCGGTGAAGCTGAACATCTACGAAGCAGCGCTCCGCTCAGCCACCGGCGCCGGCGTCGGAGTCCGGGCGAGTGCCGATGCCCACGTGCGGGCCTGCCTTGACGGGAACGGGGTGAAGCTGCACCTGCTGAAAGAGTGTCGCCTGGGGCCGGTCGTGCTTCGCGACGGTGATCGACTGGCTGGGAGATCTGCAGTGCAGTTGCTGGCTCCGTGATGTGCTCATTCGTACGAGCCGTGCTCGCGGACCAACTCCATGACGCGGCAGTATTGCTCGAAGCTGACGCTGTCGGGCACGGAGTGGTCGGAGTGGTAGATGTATCCGCCGCCTTGTTTGGCGACGGTCACCTTCTCGCGGATCTCACGCTCGATTACGCGCGGGTCGGGGTCGGCCATGGCCCGCGTGTCGATCCCGCCCATGAAGGCCAACCGGTCCCCGTACTCCTGCTTCAGCGCGATCAGATCCATCCCCGCCTTGACTTCCAGCGGCTGGAGGCAGTCAAAGCCGGCTTCGATGAGCATGGGCACCAGCGGCCGGACGTCGCCGTCGGTGTGGAGCACGACGGGCATGTTGTGTCCGTGGAAGAAATCGCACATCCGCTGCTGGGCGGGGAACTCCAGCTCCCGGTACATGGCGGGCGAGAAGAACGGCCCGTTACGGTACGCCATGTCATTCCACAGGAACGCGCCGTCAAACTGAATGCCGTTCGCGATCATCGCGTCGGCTCCGGCGATCACCGTGTCGGCCACCGTGTCGATCATGTCCTTCACCCACGTCGGATCGAACGCCATCGCCTCGAGCACCCGGGGCGCGCCCGCGAAGCGCATCACGCGGTCATACCCGAACCCGGCCTGGTAGACCATGAAGAGCCCAGCCTCGCGGGTCGAAGCCTGGTGCGCGCGAGCCGACTCCCAGTCCACGCGCGAGTCGTCCCACGCCATGCGGGGCTTGTGCTCTTCCCACACCTCGCGGCTGACGATCGTGAAGTCGATCGTTTCCGGTACGGACTCCTGACCCACGAACACCCGCGTCGTGGCCCCAAACTCGTCCTTCACGATCCGATGCCTATCCGTCTCCTCCAGCGTCTCCACTGGGAGTCGGAAGGAGAGGTCAACACTCAGCGCCGACCACTCGTATCCGAAGCGGGCGTGGGGGGACTCCTCAGCCGGCAGACCCTCCTCGTGCCAGCGCGCAACGGTCGTTGGCCATTGCACGTCGATAACGGGCACGCGATCTGCTTCCTGGTGGGCCAGCGCGGCCAACATGCGTTCGCGAGAAGTCATCGGTCAGAGGCTCCTTCGATCCAATCGGGCGCGGAGAGGGAATCTCTCGCGGTCCGACGTACTGAGTAGAGCGGACGACGACTTCTCCGTCCGAGTCCGTTTCGCCTCGCCCAACGCGGCCCCCGGAGGACGCGACGATGAACGCGGACATCGTTCCATGCGGTATCGTGGGGTGCGGGCCGACGTTCAACTTCGGCTGGGTACACGCGCGATGGATCCAGGCCGTCCCCGAACTTGCGTTGGTTGCGATCTGCGACCGGGACCCCGAGCGCGCCGACCTGGCGGGCCGCGACTTCCCAGGTGTTGTCCCCCATACTGACCTCGACGAGCTGCTGGCCCGCGACGACGTGGACATGGTGTCAGTCGTGACGCAGCACAACACTCACCGCGACATCGTCGTCCGCTGTCTGGACGCTGGCAAGCACGTGGTGGTTGAGAAGCCAATGTGCATCTCGGTCGCCGAGGCCGACGTGATGATTGAGGCCGCCCGCGAGGCCGACCGCACGCTCGCCGTGTTTCATAACCGGCGCCATGACGGCAATGTCCGCGCCATTCGGAAGGTGATCGACGAGGGCCAGTTGGGCCGCGTCTTCCATATCGAGCTATCAGCCTGCGGCTTCGGCCGGCCGGGCGATGTCTGGCGATCTGAGAAGGCCGTCTGCGGCGGAGCGCTCTACGACTGGGGCGCCCATGCCGTCGACTGGGTGCTGTCGCTCGTACCCAGTCGGATGACGCAGGTGACGGGCTTCTTCCATAACCTGCTCTGGCACGACTCGTCGAACGAGGACCAGACGCGCGCCCTCATCCGCTTCGAGGACGAGACGGTCGCTGATATCACCTACTCGAGCGTCGCTCGAATCGGCAAGCCGCTGTGGCGAATCCTCGGCACGGAGGGCGCCATCGAAGACTCCGGCGACGGCGCCATCGAGGGCTACTGCAAGGACATTACTGGGCCCAGCGGGGGCAGCTTCCGAATGGTCACCGACGCGGGCGAGGCGCAAGTCCCATACCTCGAATCCGACTGGGTGACGTACTACCACGACATGGCCGACCACCTGCTTCGAGGGGTGCCTGTGCCCGTGTCCGCCGAGGATGGTCGACGCGTGATTGCCGTGCTTGAGACCGCGGAGAAATCGTCCAGGACCGGCCGGTCCGAGACCCCACCGCACGCGTGAGCGAGGTGAACTGATGGTTGCCGAACTCGAGGAGAAAGCCCGCCAGATCCGGGCGCATGTCGTTCGCATCGCGGGCATGTCAGACTGCCACACGGGCGGGTCGCTCTCGATCGCCGACCTGCTCGCGGCGCTCTACTTCCACGTGTTGCGGATCGATCCGTCGGATGCCCGATGGGACGGGCGCGACTACTTCATCCTGAGCAAGGGCCACACGGTCCCGGCGCTCGCGTCGGCGTTGGCCATGCGGGGTTTCTTCGACGAAGATGAGCTTCTGCGCCACCTCCAACTCGACAGCCTCGTGCCGGGCCACGCCTGTGCCCGAATCACGCCCGGTATCGACGTCTCGACGGGATCTCTGGGCCACGGGCTGTCGATCGGCGTGGGCATCGCGCTAGGCGTCCGCATGGACGGTGGATCGAACCGGACCTTCGTCATGTTGGGTGACGGAGAGCTGCAAGAGGGCTCGAATTGGGAGGCGGCGATGTCCGCCGCCCATCACGGGCTGGATAACCTCGTTGCCATCATCGACCGCAACCGCTACCAGACGGGGCCCACTGAGGAAATGATGTCGCTTGAGCCGCTCGCCGCGAAGTGGGCCGCCTTCGGCTGGAACACTCGCGTCATCGATGGCCACGACATGGCCGAGGTCGTCAGCACGCTCGACAGCGTGCCCTTCGAGGTCGGGCGTCCGTCCGCCATCATCGCCGAGACGATCAAGGGCAGAGGCGTCTCGCTCAGCCTGAACCACCACATGGATCGATTCGACGACGAGCAGGTGCGCATCGCCCTCGCGGAACTCGGCGAGACGCCGTAGCGCGCAGGAGGCCTGACCATGGCAAAGCCATTTCACAAAGTCCTGCTTGAGCTGGCTCGTGAGGATCCGCGCATCTGCGGAGTGAGCTGCGACACCTCGGGGTCGCTGCAGGCGCTGCACAGCGAGTTCCCGGAACGCGTGGTCGAGGTCGGCATCGCCGAGCAGAACCTGATAGGCGTCGCCGCCGGGCTCGCCGACCGAGGCAAACTCCCCTTCGCTCTAGGCATGAATCCGTTCGTCACCATGCGGTGCTTCGAGCAGATCCGCACGGACCTCGGCTACGGATTCCGCAACGTGAAGGTGATCGGAGTCGCCGCCGGCGGCGTCGCGCTCGGTGGTTGGGGTTGCACGCACCACGCCATGGAAGAGATTGGCCTCATGCGCCTGATCCCCACGATGACCGTCGTCATGCCGGCGGACGCGTACGAGACCGAGCAGGCCGTGCGAGTCGCCGCTGCGACGGACGGGCCATTCTACATCTCGCTCGCCGGCGGGCAGCTCCCCATCGACGTGCCCGAGACTGACCGCGACTTTGAGCTGGGCAAAGCCGCGGTTCTGCGTGAGGGAGCGGACGTGACCATCATCGGCACTGGTCCGACCGTCGCCGACGCGGTGAAAGCGGGGGAGATGCTCGAGCAATCAGGCGTGTCGGCGCGTGTCCTGTCGATGCATACGGTGAAGCCCATCGACCGCGACGCCGTTTTGCAGGCGGCGCAGACGCGCCTCATCGTCACCATCGAAGAACACACTGTCATCGGCGGACTCGGCGGCGCCGTCGCGGAGGTGCTCGCCGATGCGGGGGCCGGCACGCCTCTCAAGCGCCTGGGCCTCCAGGATACGTTTGCCTGCATGGTCGGCGACTATGGTGACGTCAAGGCGCGCTTTGGCATTACAGCGGAGGCCGTTGTGGATGCCGCGCGTGGAGCCCTGGGATGAACGGACGCGAGCGCTTCCTTGCCACAGCGCGGTTCGAGCCCGTTGACCGCGCCTTCCTCCTGCGTCCTTGGATGTGGGGGGAGACGTCGGAACGCTGGGTGGGCGAGGGTCTTCCCGCCGATGCCGACCTCGTCGATCTCTTCGGAACCGACAGCGAGGCGTTGGTACCCCTGGCCGCGCAGGGACCATACGGGCCGCACCTCCATCCGCCGCTCGAGCGAACCGTGCTCGAGGAGACCGACACGTACACCGTCGTCCGCGATGAAGAGGGCAATACGGTCCGTCTCTTCTCCGATGACGCTCGCCGCTCGATGCCCGAGTGGCTGGCCTACCCCATGCGGGATCGCCATGACTGGGAGCGTGCCATTAAGCCTCGGCTGGACGCATCGATCCCCGGCCGCCGGCCCGAAGGTGACGAGTGGGCCGCGTATGTCCGCGGGGTGCGGGACCGCGACTGCCCGCTGGGGGTGTGGTGCGGGTCGTTCTACGGCTGGCCCCGGAGTTTCATGGGTGTCGAGCGCATGTCGCTGATGATCCATGACGACCCGCAACTGGTGCGCGAGATGTGCGAGCACATCGCGGACTTCATCATCGAACTCATCACCCCGATACTGCGCGACATCGACCTGGACTTCGCCTTCATCTGGGAGGACATGGCCGGCAAGGGCGGGCCGCTCTGTTCGCCCGCCTCGTACCGCGAGTTGATGCTCCCGTCGCTCAAGCGAGTCACGAGCACGCTCCGCGCGCATGGCATCGACATCATCATCGTCGATAGTGACGGCAACAACGATGTCCTGATCCCGCTGTGGCTGGAAGCGGGCGTGAACGGCCTGCGGCCCTTCGAGATAGCCGCTGACTGCGACCCGATCGCCACGCGCAGGGAGTACGGGCGGGATCTCATCATCCAGGGCGGGATCGACAAGCGCGCGCTGTCAGGCAACCGGGAGCAGATCGATCGGGAGATCCTGTCGAAGGTCCCGTGGCTCTGCATTGAGGGAGGGTATTTCCCGCAGGTCGATCACCTCGTCCCACCCGATGTCCCGCTGGCGAACTACCGCTACTATTCGGACCTGCTCCGCGATGTCGTCGAGGATCCTGAGCGGGCATTGGATGACGCCCGGAGGCGAGGCTACGCCGACGCTCGCGTCTGACGCGCGCATCCGACAGGAGAGGTCTAGCGTTGCCATGCAGATCGAACACGAAATCCACGCCGCGCGAGTGCTCCTGCCGATAGGCATTGCCCTCGCGCTCTGCCTAGCCCCGACCGCGCGCGCAGCCCCGCGTGTCGCCGTCAATGGTAAACCGGCGTGCGGGAGCTTCGCCGTGACGTGGTTGCCGGAGGACCTGCGCCAGGCCCAGGCGACGGGCATCAACCTCGTCTATTGCTACGACAAGCGTGCGAGCGCCCAACTGCTTGACCCGGAGACCGAACTAGGCGGGATCGCGCTCGAGGGCGATACGAAGGTCATGGCCAACTTCCTGCGCTATGCCCACGGGTCGCGACTGGCAAGCGATGCGGGCCCGGCCGATACAGAGCTGCAAATCGTCGGCGCCAAGGGCCTGCCCGACTCGGGCACCCTCTGGATCGACGACGAGGCCGTGGCTTACTCGGAGCGGGATGACACGGGAGTGCGGGGGGCCGAGCGCGGAGCCCAAGGAACCACGGCCGCAGCCCATGGGGCCGGAACGCACCTTCTGGAGGAGGGCACGCTGCGTGATGACATGGACCGATACAAGGACTCACCCAACCTCTGGGGCTTCTGGGTGCTCGACGACAAGAAGGGCAACCATCTCCCCGCCCTCAGGAATCTCTACCGACTGATCCGCAAGTACGATGTGGATGACGCGGGGCGCGCGCTGAATCACGTTGTCGTCGCGGGCTTCGGCAGCATCGACAGCCTGACGAACTTCGGCGAGAGGGTCTGCGACGCAGCGGGCCTGTACCTCTACCCGTCCCGCCGAGGCACGTATCACGTCCGCGAGCCAGATAGCCTGCTTCGCGAGATGATCCCAACGATCCGAGAACGTGATCCTGGCGTAGCCCTCATCGGAATCTATCAGGCCTTCCACGGCCCCAGGTGGGAGCCCAAGCCCACGCCGCTCCAGATCCGACAGCAGATCGACGACTTCCTGCGCTGGGGCGCCAGCGGGGTGATGGCCTACTCGTGGCGGATGGTCGAGGGCAACAACTCGCTGTGGAACCTGCGGGGCCTGCGGGAAGAGGTCGGCCGCATCGCTAACGACCTCCGCGAGGGCCGCTTGACGGTGGACCGGACCCCTCCCGAGGCAGAGCCCCGCCCGGAGGTGCAGGTCGTGGCGGACCACCTGGTGCCATTGCTGACCTTTGGCCCTGACATGCAACTCCCGCAATCGTCGCCAGGACTGGCGGCTAGCCTTGGTCCACCGCAGGGCGCATTGGACCCGTGGCTGCGCCTGGACTTCGAGAAGTACAGTGAGGGCGGCAACGAATGGCCGGGCCTCGCCTTCGACCGGAGCGATGGCGCGTTTGAGATCGCGGATTGGTCGCCCTTCGCAGCCCTTGTCGTCCGCGTCGCGAACCAACTCGACACCGACTCGGACATCGGCATCACCATCCACGGGCCAGACGGGATGTGGGCGCGGTACTTCCCTCTCCCGGCCGGGCCCACGCTGGATGTCGTCGTGGACCTCGCCGAGGCGCGCGACTCAACACCAGTCAGCCAGGTCAGGCGGCTGGGTCTCTTGATGCGCCGACCCGCGGTGGCGACCCGCCTCGAGATCGAGGGCATGTATCTCATGCCGATGCAGTTCGAGACGCGCAACTTGCCGGTAGCGGAGGTCCCGCGCTCGGGTGCGCCAGTGGTGGTTGATGGCGTGCCGGAGGCTGCCTGGGACGAGGCCCTTGAGCTGCCGATGACTGACGGGCTAGGCGAGCCGCCTCTAAAGCCCTGCACGGCCAAGCTCCTGCATGATCGGCGCAACCTGTTCGTGCTGTTTGAGTGTGCGGCGCCCGACCTCGAGCAAGTGAAGGCCACGACGACCCAGTCCGATTCGCCAATGCCGGGCGAGGATCTGCTGGAGATTCTCATCAGGTCGAAGGGGCATGGTCAGACCGTCCGACTGCTGTTAAACGCGAAGGGCGCTCTGCGAGACGAGGCGCTCATCCAAGCAGGTCCTGACCTGGCGTGGAGTTTCGGTGCCGAGGCGCGGAGCACGCTCGCAAACGGCCGATGGACTGTTGAATTCGCGCTGCCGCTTGACGCCTTGGGGGCTAGCGGGGACGGTATGTGGGAGGCCAACTTCCGGCGAGTGGACACGGAACTGCGCTCGCTGGCGTGGTTGGCGGACACGAAGCCCGGCTACGAGTTGCTGAGGCCGCTGAGGCTGTCGGACTAGAGCCGGCTATATGCGGTTCAACAGCGCCTTCAACTTCAGTTCGGGAATGCCCTGTTCCCACTGCTTGATGATGCTCGCCGCCGCCGCTTCAGCCATGACCCCGCCCGGATCGCCGGACTGAATGAGCTTGACGTGTTCCGTCAGCTCTGCCGCCCATTCCTGGTACTGAGTTGCGTCTCCCTGCTCGTCGGGCATCGTCTCGAGAATCTGGGCGACTTCCTGCTGTTTCCGCGCCAGCGGCCAGTTGGCGATCCCCCCATCGGTGAAGGGAAAGGTAGTCAGTTCCTGCAGCAGCCCATCCGCGCGTTGACCTAGGTCTGCCACCGCAGCCTCGTTCTTCGTGCCCGCATAGTCGAAGAAGACAAAGCGAAGGTCGCGGACTTGCGGCTTGATGTCCATGACCGTTTCGATGCCATACGGGGCCACCGTGAATCCTACCTTGTCCACTTGGGGCCCCGGCCATAGCACCGAACACGGGCCGACGCCAGTGCGTGTTGGGGAGACGTGCCCCTCGTCGAAGATGCGATCGTAGTACAGCAACCACGATTCCTCGGCGACGTCCAGTTCCACTCGTTCGCCCTGCGCCAGGTCGCGCACCGGCGTCAGCACGTGCCGCTCGGCGTTGCTGACGAATGCCGACGGGTAGCAGCGCAGCAGCACGCGCAGGTTCTCGATTTCGGTCTTCGGCTCAAGCAGCACCTGGCAGTACAGGGCCTCGCTGCCGGCCAGGGCGACGAAACGGACGCGCGCCAGGGAGAGGGTCGTGTCGAAGACGAAGTCCACTTGCCCGCGACCGTCGACCTCGCGACCGACCACCGAATGGATGGGGGTGGTGCCGATGCTCTCGCCGTTGATCTGCAGGTCGAAAAAGCCGCCGTGGTACCAGTTGCTGCTCGCCGGCTTGGGCATTCCGATGTAGCCCTCGCCGAGGATGGCCACGCCTGGTTGCTCGTCATCGTGACTCGCGACGTATTGCAGCCCGTAGGTTTTGACGCCCGTGTCCATGTCGATCAGGTGCATCACGCGTGGCAGCCCCACCGTGTGGGTCGGCGCGCCGGGGCCGGCGATACTGGTCTTCGCGCCATGATCGGTGACGGAAACTCGTGGCGTGGGTGCTTGGGCGCAGGCCGAGGTCAGAACGCCAAGCGCAACCCACGCTGTCATCAAGCATCGCATTTTCCATTGCCTCCCTGTGTGCTTCTGGGTCGCGAAGACTCCGTCCGATCTGCTGGCCTTGAGTTCCGGGGTGCGTGTCCGTAGTCCTCGTTGACGCGAAGATACCGGCGTCGCGCAATTCAACCGCAAGTGAATTAGTGTCAGACACTAGTTTACCACCCATACAAGGCCACGCAACGCGGAATAACGGTCTACAGAAACTAGTGTCTGACACTAATTATCTGAACAGGCTCCGCGTGGCGTTGGGAACAAGGGCGCTGCGTGGGCGCTGGCGAAGGCACGACACGATAATCAGGAAAGCGAGACCCCGCATGCGATGGCCGCTATGGGCGTTGACCGTGATCGCGGCAGGCAGGCTCTGTGCCGCCCCCGCGCCGCTGCTCCACGCGCCGTTGGATGGGGCGATGCAGGCGACCTGGGCGCTGGGGGAGCCGCTGACTCCGGCCTGCTCCATGACCGGGCCGTTCCTGGACGGCGTCCGCGGGCAGGCCCGCCAACTGGGCGGGCGCAACACGGCCACGTATTATCTGGATGAGGGCTTCCTGCCGCCCGAGGGGACCTGCAGCCTGTGGGTCAAACCCCTGGACTGGACGCCCGGCGCCAGTGACCACTTCGTCTTCTTCACCAGCTTTGACTACGCCGCCGCCGAGGGCGGGTACGTGCGGGTGATCCTCTACAAGCTCCACGACGGGACCGACCTGACGCTGCTGATCCAGAACTCGATCGGCGGCGAGAAGGCCAGCCTGATCAAGGCCCCCATCGAGTTCTGGCAGAAGGGCCAGTGGCACCACCTGGCTTTCACCTGGGACGCGGATCGCTACCGGCTCTATGTTGATGGCGCCGCTGTCGGGGACGCCGCAACCGTGGCACTGCCCGAGACCGGTCGCTGGGAGATCATGGTCGGGACGCCATACTCCAGTTGGATCCACATCGGCAGCGAGACGAACGCCATAGATGAGTTCACCCTCTGGTCCGCCGCGCTGGACGCCGAGGAGATCAAGCGCATGCATGACGAGATCGCCCCCAATCTGCCGCCGCCGGTCCAGCCCGAGGCCGCCGCGACGGCTCCCGGACGCGAGAATCTGGCCCTGCGCCGCAACGGCGCCTTCATGCTCGCCTCCTCCTTCCGCGACTACGAGGCCTCGTACCCCGACAACCTGGGCGACGGCGACGCGGCCAGCTTCTGGCGTCCCCACGGGGTCGACATGCCCCAGTGGTTGGAAGCGCGCTGGGAGCTGCCCATGCGCGTGAACGAGGTGGTCCTGACCCCGCAGCAGCCCGCCGGCATCGAGGCGTGCGCGGTGCAGGCGTGGCAGACCGGCAGTCAGTCCTGGCGCCCGCTGGAGGCCGAGTATCAGGCCGCCGACGGTAAGGTGACCTTGCAGTTCGACGAGGTCCAGACTCAGCGCCTGCGAGTCGTCATCGAGCGCGGCGATCCAGCCGCTCTGGTGATCGGCGAGTTGCGGGTGTACGGTCCGCCGCAGCCCCTCATCGCTCGCCTCAAGCCGTACTGGAAGGCGAGCTACATCTGGTTCCCGGAGCCGGAGGAGATCTACGAGCCCAACGAACCGCGCTACTTCCGACAGGAGTTCGACGTGCCGGACCCGGGGCGCGTGCGGTCGGCGCTGTTGCAGCTTCGCTCCAACGACCACTACCGCGCCTGGCTCAACGGGACCGAGGTCGCGACCGGCTCGAAGGTCATCACTCCGATCGAGGTGGCCAGCCGACTTGTCGATGGGCGCAACGTGCTGGCGGTTGAGACCGAGCTGCACTCCAACCCCGGTCGCTGGGGCTGGGGCGAGCTGATCTACGAACTGGCGCTAAACTACGACGACCACTCCGAGGCCATCTCGTCAGGGCCGGAGACGCTCACCGCCGATCGGGAGCAAGAGGCGTGGCTGGCCGCGGACTTCACCGTGACTGACTGGCAGCCCGCAGCGGTCTTCGTCAGCCCGCCGGACGGCGTTTGGGGCGAGATCCCCTACTACGCAACTCCGGCCGGGGAGAAGGCCACGCTGACGGACTTTCGCGTCCTGACACCCGCCCCCAAGCCGGGAGAGCCCCTTGAGTTGGAGTTCGCTCTGCAGCCCGGTGGCAAGCTGCATGATGACTACTGCTTCGTCCTGGAGTTAGGCGACGAGTCGGTAATGCCCGATTGGAACAACCTGGAGATCGTCAGCGTGCCTCTGGTGCCGGCCTCGCCCACCTCGGAATGGCCGGCGGGGGAGGCCCAGCGGCTGCGGGCGGAGTTTGACCTGCCTCGTTTTGCACCCGACGGAGCCGTGCCGGTGCGCGTGAAGGCCTACGGCATGAACCTCGGCGCGCCGCTAGAGATCGTCGACGGCGCGGGGCAGCCGGTAGAGCAACTGGGTGAGGTCGAGGTGAGCCGGCCGGGGATGCAGGTCGCGGCTCCCGAGTTGCCTCGGCTGGACTTCTCACGCGGGGCCGGCGCCATGCGGCGCGGCGACGAACTGACGCCGCCGGCGTTCTGGGCTTTGCGGGCCAATTCCTACGATCGTTACCAGCTATACAGCGAGACGGGGATGCACGTCTACCACATCCAGACCCACCCGCTGAAGCTCGACGATTCGCCTGAGACGCTCCAACAGGTCCAGCAGTTCGCCGAAGAACGCATCGCCACTGTCGTGCGCGTCGACCCGCAGGCCCAGTTCATCGTCATGATCGAGCTGCGACCCGGCTCCGCCTGGCTGGAGGCGAACCCCGACGAGCGCTTGGTTACGGCCCAAGGGACGCCGGGCCCTGTCTCGTACTGCTCGGCGGCTTACCACGCCAGTGTCGAGCGCTTCCTGGACGGCCTGATCGGCTACTTGCGGGAGCGGCCGTACTGGGACCGCATCATCGGCTACTTGCCCATGAGCTGCGGCGCGCCGGACTCCACTTTGGGCGGCACGGAGCCGAACCTGTTCCAGAAAGACCGCACCAAGATCACCGTCGGCGACTTCAATCCACAGGCCACCGAGGCCTTCCGTGACTGGCTGCGGGGGAAGTACGGCGACTCCGTTGAGCGGCTGCGCGAGGCTTGGCATGATCCGGAGATTACCTTCGAGACGGCGACGCCGGTCATCGGCGAACTCGTGCGCGAGGGAGCCGAGGGTGGGATCTTCCGCGACCCCGCCGACAGCGGCCTCGCCCTGGACTACTTTGACTTCCTCTCCGGGGTCATCGGGCGGTTCTATTCGTTCGTGATGCAGACCGTCAAGCAGGTCGCCGGCCCGCAGGCGCTGGTGGGGACCTACTACGGGTACAACGTGGCGCACCTGCGGGGCTACAACAATCCCGGCAGCATGTTCAATGGCAACAACTTCGACCTGTACGAGCGGCTGCAGGACCCCAACTGGGACTTCTTCGCGGGCCCAATGCCGTATGAGTCCCGCGCCGCCGGCGAGCCGTTCAAATCGTATCATGCCACCGCCTCGGTGCTGCTGCACGACAAGCTGATCATCAACGAGGTGGATCACCGCACATTCATGGCCGCGCCGACCAGCTACGGCCGCCTGCACAGCATCCGGGAAACCGAGGCGGTGCTCAAACGCGATGTCGGCGGCTCAATCGTGGATGGATCCGGGCACTGGTTCGCCGACTGGAGCGGCGCCCAGGGCCGCGATGGGGTGGGGTTCTTCACCGACCCCACGATCCTGGAAACCGTCCGCGCAACCACCGCCGCCGCGGCCCGCGCCCTGGAGCAGCCCAAGACCGGCGGGGCGGAGATCGCGCTGATCGTGCACGGGGGCACGATGGCGGCCATGGATGTATATCGCTCCGCGCCGCTTTACCACAACCTGGTCGCCAGGACGGTCTGGCAGGAGATGTCGCGCCTGGGCGCTCCCTACGACACGTACCTGCTGGAGGACTTGGCGGACAGCCGCGTCCAGGATGGCTACAAGCTCTACGTGCTCCTGAACCCGTTCCTGCTAACGGCGGACCAGCGCCGCCTGATGGACGACCTCAAGCGCGACGGGAAGACCATTCTGTTTCTCTACGCCCCCGGCTACGCAGATCGTCACGGGGGCCTGAGCGACGCCAACATCACGGCCCTCACGGGGTTTGACGTCACGCACGGCCCGGCGACCGAGATTATGCGCTACCAGATTACCAGCACGGACCACCCCATCACGCGCGACCTGGCGATGGGCCAGGAGCACGCGCTGCATCCCTTCTCGTATGAGGTGTCCCGCGAACTGCACCCGCCCGCCTTTGGCCCCGTGTTCACCATCGAGGCCGCGGGTGAGGCCGCGTTGGCGTCCTATCCCGACGGGGGCACGGCCCTGGCTGCGCGCGATATGGGTGAGTGGAAGTCGGTCTACTGCACCGTGCCGTACCTGCCGGCGGAGATGCTGCGTGGAGTCTGTCGCTATGCGGGGGTGCATCTGTACTGCGACGAGGACGTGATCCTCAAGGCGGACAACCGCTGTCTCGTCGTGCACAACGGCTACGGCCAGACGCGTGACCTGACGCTGGCGCTGCCCGGTCGACGCGACGTGGTTGACCTGTGCACGGGGCAACCGGTCGCGTCCGGGGTGGAGTCAGTGAGTCTCACGTTGGCGGAAGCGGAGACGCGGATTCTGGGCCTGACCCCGACGCGTTAGCGCAGTCCTTGGCCACCCTCGATCAGGCCGAGAATCGAAACGTGTAGAGCTTGGCCGAGCGCATGAAGAACTCAAGGCGTATCGGCTGTTCCGCCAGGGCGCTTAGGTCGGATCTGCCTCGCCAGGTCACCGTATGGCAGAGCTGGTTGAGATCTACGCGGTCGCAGTCCTCGCGACCGAAGCCGGGCACCATCGCGCCGGTCGCGTCAAGCACCTGCACCGCCACCTCTCCCAACCCGCTGCAGTCAACGTTGAGCTCCAGCCTGGTCCCCGCGTGCCGGAGCACGGGCGTCCGGAGCCACCCGCCGGACGGGCCGCATGACAGCGCGATGAACCGGTCCTTGTCTTGCACCAGCCGGAAGATGCCCCCAACCTTCTCGTCTTCGCCGGGATTGAAGATGCCGTGGGTGACCCGTTGCCCCGCGTAGTATTGGTACATCGCCTCGCCGCGCGCGAGCATCCCCGGAGCGACCATCACCAGCCCACCGTCGGGCGCGCCGAATGGCCCCGTTGAGACGTAGGGCCTGCGGTCCGGCCGCGACCAACGGCGTCCGTCGCGACTGACGGCAAGTTGCGTCTCAAACGTGCCATCATTGCCCTGAGCGAAGTAGCGATGTCCCTCGCGTCCCTCCCGGTCCAGCCCCGTGGGCGGGTACTTGCGGTATATCCCCGGGAAGCCGAGATACACGCCTTCGGCGTATATGTGCGCGCTGATGTGGTTGATGTCGAGCCCAGGGAGGGGAGGATCGTGCGCGTCTACGTCGAGTGCGGTCTCGAGTTCGTCCTCGATGTAGCGCGTGCCCGTCGCATCGGGTACTCGGTCCGTCGGGCGGAACGGCCATGGAGCCTGATCGAGGCTCTCGAACTCGCACCGCACGGTGGTCCTCCTGCCCGGAAAGCCGCGTAGGAACGCGACGTACTTGCCGAGGCGAGCGTCGTAGACGATCTGGTTGTTGGTGTCGGCGCTGAACGGCAGAACCGGTTCCGGCTTTCGGGTCCACCGAAGCCCGTCGGGCGACACGGCGACGTAGAGCTTGCGACCCACCTCGGCGACCGACATGAACTTCTCATCGGGCGGACCCAGTGGATTGATGGCCGGGACGAGCATGCTGTCACCCGTGCCGGCGACGATGTTGTTCGATGTGCTGCCCTCGAACTCGACAAGTCCGAGGTTGGGCCGCTCCCAAGTCGCGCCGTCGTCAGAGACCGCGTAGCAAGCGTGCATCAGCCCGTGCCTGATGTAGTCCACGTCGACGACAGGCCACCCGCAGCGCGTGCACACGACTCTACTGCCATCATTGGCTACGTCGCAGCGCGGACACGCGACCGTGCCTGCCACGCCGGGGTAGCGCGCGATGGCCGCGTACCACATATTGTAGATGCCCTCGTCCTCGAGAACGGTCATCGGCGCGACGCGGTAGGTTTCCCAAGGCATCTCCGGCCCGAGGACCATTCCCGCTTTCCGCGCTGGATTGACCTCCGGAGCGACGCCGTCGCTCTCGTCAACCAGCAGGTCATCGAGGAAGAACTGCGCGTGAGTGCCAACCTCGATCGGGCCCGTGTCCGTTTCCATGGGCAGTTCCCTCAGCGTCCCCAGATCCGCACCTCAGCGATGGTCATCGCATCGGCGCGTTTGGTGGCGGTGATGCGCACGTACCGGGCCTCGCCGGACGCGGGGATCTGAAACGCGCCCTCGGGGCCGACCTCGGCGTTCGGGCAGTCGGTTATCTCACCCACAGGCCTGAAACTGCCCTCCTCGTTCGTGTCGCTGATCTGCACTTCCAGGCTCTGGACCCGGTTGCCATCGTTGGTCTGGCCGCCCGCGAACACGTCCACGCGCGCGAGGTCGTAGCTTCTCGTGAGATCGAAGGTGATATCCACCTTTGGTCCGCCCCAGATCCACAGGTTGACATTGTGTTGGCGGTAGAACCAGCTGCCATCCGTGAGGTCGCCGCCGATGCCGTTCTCCTTCTGCGGGCCGGGCGGCGCGTCTGCGGCGCGCAGCCACACGTTGCCCTCGGTGACGCCGCTCTGCTCCTTCCAGTCATGGGTGGGGAAGGTTGAGTAGGTGTATGATCCGCCGGTGTCGATGTTGCGCGCCCTGGAGCCGCCGTTCCCCGTCAGGCAGTCCGGGACAGGCCGCCCTAGCGCCGCGATCGCTTGCTGGTCGACATCGCCGAGCGCCGCGCGAGCCTCGAGCAGCGCATCCAGCAGCTTGAGGCGCTCCCGATCGGCTGTTTCCGAGTCTCCGGCGTCCTTCAGCGTCGCGTCCAGGCTGGCTTGAAGGGCTTGTTCAGCGGCAGTCGCGATGGCCTCCTCGCCGGCTTGGCGCGCATCGCTCGCGGCCTTGCGCAGCATGTCCAGAACCCGGAAGTCCTCCACGCCCTCTCGCAGCGACTCCAGTCGGACGCTCGGTATCGGGCCGTCGGGTCCCTCGTAGCATGTCGCGTAGTCGGATGTTCGTCCATCCGAGTCATCCCAGATGCTGCCGTCAACGCTGTCATACGCCCAATGGCCGAAGCCGGTCAGACCCATCTGGTGGACGCGCCAGAGCGGCAACCGATACGCGCCGTAGGGGTTGCTGAGACGCCCGAGCACCAGGTATGACCACACGCGCTTGCCGTGCTGCTTCATGAACTCCAGGTCGTCAGGGCGAAGGCCGCTGAGGTTGGGCGCCCACACGTCGATGGCCTCGCCCATCACGCGGATCTCCTCGGACGTTGTGCGGCTAAACGGGTTGGCGTAGACATGAATCTCGGGGTCGGCGTCATGCACCGTGTCGGCGAAGTTGCGCACCAGTTGCGGGAAGCGATCGCCGGCAGGTTCGTCCTTGGGATAGAACGCCGAGCGCTCGTAGCCCAGCCCGCGTTCTTGCATGTGATCGCGGATCAGAACAGCCCACTGCCGCAGCGCATTCTCATGCTCGGGTGTCCACGGTTTCAGGTCTGTATCGAGGTCCTCGAACCACTGCATGGACAGAGCCGGGAGGTAGATCGCCCCCTCGGGCAACAGGTCCAACCGGGCGTCGAACTTCGCAAAGTCCAGCGGCTCGACGATGTTGCCCTCGGCATCGACCTTCGGCCACGGGATGTTGCCGTGCCTGATGAGGAACACGTTGACGTAGTGCTCATCGAGGTCGCGCACGGCTTGCGGAAGCCAGCCGGCTGCCTCAGCCCTCACGAGGTCGGCCCAGTTGCAGATATATGGTGGCCCGGTCTTCGGAATGCTCAGCGGGAGCACCTCAACGGTCAGCCTGACCTGCCGCCGCTTGGTCCCTACCAGGGGGAGGAGGTCAATCCCGGCGATGTACGTGCCGGCGGCCAGGCCCTCGGCGTGGACCGTCACCCACAGCACCGCGTTCTCGCCGCCGCCGATGACCATTCGCTGGGCCTGGCTCTGAAGCAGCGGCAGAGCGTCGCGGACCAGCCCGCCCGCGCGAGTCCGGATTGGCACGGCCTCTCTCAAGACGATGTGTCCCGCATTCTCGACCTCGCGGCCCTCGTGCCACTGCAGAAGGTCGGTCGCGGTGACATGGTAGGCCAGCGACGCATCCGTCAGGTTGCCGACCGCGAGCGCCACCGTCTCGTACTCGCCTTGAAGCAACCGGACCGTCACGTCCTCAACGTCCTCCGTGCCAACGGGTGGGAGGCTCGCGTGCGCGGGCAGGCGCCACGGACTGACCCGCCAGACCATCGCCTCCCTGCCCGCCATCGCCAGCAGGCCCAGTTCCTGCGATAGAGCCGCCAGGCGAGGGCGAAGGACCGTCCAATCCGCGCTGGTGAAGCCGTCCTTGTCGGCCATCTGTCGAGCCTCGGCCAGCTTCGCCTCAGTCTGCGCGAAGTCCGGAGTGGCGCCGGCGACCTCCCGCGCCGCAGCGAGCTTCGTGTCCAACTCGGCTAACTGCGCGTCGACCAGCGGAGCGAAGCTGAAGAAGACAAGCTCGCCGAACCGAGCGGCGTTATGGAACGGGCCTTGGGAGCACGACCAGCAGCTGAGTTCGTCGCCAGGTTTCTCCTCGCGGCAGGCGTTGAGCCTTACCACTTGTCCCTCGCCGACGCCGCCAAGTCGCACTTCATCCAACGGAATTGCCGCCTCGGCGACCCACCGGTCTCCCAACTTGCCCGCGCGCGCCCGCCAGTTAGGCGTCCAGTCGCCGGGGCCCCCCGTGGCGATCGCGTCGTATGTGGCGCCCGTGGCGTCGACGACCAGATGGAAGTACTCTTCGCCGGCCGGATCGGGCTGGATGAACAGCTCCAGGCAGTCATTCGAGAAGAGCTGTCCCGAATCGTTCTCCACCGGCTCAGCCCGCAAGGCCCCCATGTCCGCCTCGAAAAGCTCCGCTCCGATGAAGAGCGTCTCACCGTCCGAACAGACGCGGAGCCGCGTCTGCTGCCTCGCCAAGCCCGTGCCATCGTTTCGGACGAAGGGCTCCAGCGCCTCACACGCCAGCCAGGCGGGGTCGTCCAGGTTGCCGTCGATCACGGGAGCGTCGGCGATCCGCGCGCAGAGCCCCACAGGAACAGCGTCCCCGCTCGCGGCACTCGTGGCGATGACAAGAATGCAGATCACCTGAGCAATGCTGCGCATGAGTCGGCCTCCCATGTTGGACGCGTCGGTCACCTCGTCAGGTCTACGGTCGTAAGCTCGTCTGGGAATAGGATGGCGCCACCGCAACTCCGGGCCACTTCGGCGATCGCGCTCTCCCTCCCTCCGGGCCTGCTGACGCCGGGACTCGCGTGAGTCAGGATGACACGCTTCGCGCCCGACTCTCCGGCGATCTCGGCTGCGTGCGACGATCCGGTGATGACGTCGTGGAGCGCCGCGTCCGCCTCCGAGGCCCCCAGGAGGGCGCATGCGATCACGAGGGTGTCGACTCCCGCGGCCATCCGGCGCAACTCCTCGCAGTCGCCGCAGTCACCCGCGAACAGGATGCTCCCCTCATCCGTGTCGAAGCGGTAGACGAGAGACTCCAGCCATGGCTCAACATGGTGGACGCGTTCCGCCGTCGCGACCCAGGTGTCTCCCTCGGCAACCTTGCCGGGCTTGACATCCCGCGCGTCGACGGCGGGAGCCGGTCGAGGCATCACGCCACCCCTACGCCTGTGGACTTCGTGGCTGGCCGGATGCTTGATCCGCGACTCCCAGTCATCGAAGAAGGCCCCCTCCTTGCCCAGAAGTCGCTCGACGAACGTCCTGGTCGGCGGCGGCCCGTAGACCCTCAGCGCGTCCTCCGTGCCTCGGCTGAGGTCCCACCGGGTTAGCGCGAAGCACGGGAAATCCGCATTGTGGTCGAAGTGATGGTGAGTGAAGAACACGTCCCCGATCCGCGCCGGCATGATCCCCATCCGCACCATCTTATAGGTCGCGGCGGGCCCGCAATCCACCATCACGAAGTCGGTGCCCACCTCGAGCACGAACGCGCTTCCATACCAGTCGGGCGTTGGTTGAGGGCACCCGTTCCCCACAACATGCAGTCGCATGGGCATTTGCCGCAGGCCTCCTACCTTGTCGCTCGAGCGTCTCAACGCTGACATTGGGCCTCTGAGGCCGGGGGTCCTGCTTGCATCGGGGCGCGACGGAGGGCTGAGCACCCGCAGGGGGAACCGTATCGTGCCCCACGGGCGAGGAGGAACACGCGGTGCGACCATGCCTGCACGTGCTGGCTGTATTACTGGCTACTGTCCCATGCGCGACGCGCTGCGGCGCCGACGCGCGAGGGCAGTGGCCGATGCTGCGGCACGACCCGTCTCTGCTCGGGCGGCAGACGATGCCCGGCAAGATGGGAGCTGCACCCGTCGTCCTCGCCCGGTATGAGACGCCCCGGACCCAAGCCCGGCTCGAGCCTCAGGATCTGGACGGTGACGGCGCGCCGGACCTCGTGCTTGCATTCCGGTCCGGCACGCTGAGATCTTACGATCTGCAAGGCGAGTTGCTGTGGCGGGCGCCGGGTGAGGGCATCACGTACGTCTCCACCATCGACATTGCCGATCTGGACGGCGATGGCCGGGCTGAGATCGTCCTGAAAGCGGGGAACCCAGGGATCCACGCCCCCGCGATCGCCGTGCTGGATGCCGAGCGTGGGGAGCTTCGATGCGCGATTCCCTACCAGTCCGGCGCGTACGGGACCCGGTTCCGGCTGGAGAAGGTGCTGCCCGACGCGCGCGGCCGGCAGATCATCATGGTCAACTCGCAGGCGGTGGACGTGACGTCCGGCAAACCGGGCGCGCTGGGCGGCGCGACCCTCTGGTCGTTCGAGGAGGGTCTGGACAGTCCCCGCCAATGCTGGTCTTTCGAGCCCGCCGAGGACGCTAACCATCCCTTCGAGTTCCTGGCGTTCATGTCATTGCCCGTGCAGGGCAGGCAGAGCCTCCTCATCAGTAGCTGGTCCTCCCTGCACGTGGTCGACCTGGTCACTGGCGAATGCACTCAGGCCCTGAGCTGGATGCCTGAGGAGGGGGTCAACAGGCGACACTACGGGTGGAACGAGATTGCGGACCTGGACGGGGACGGCGACCTGGATTACGCGTGCCTGACGGGGTACCGTCGAGTTGATGTCATCCGCAACGAGGACGGGCGGTTCGTGCTCGGCTGGACGAAGGGATGGGCTAAGAAGACCGTCGTTGAGCAGCAGATCCGATACGCCCGCTGGCCAGCCAGCGACGTGGACGGCGATGGCGTTAGGGAGATCATCTTCTCGGTCTTCAACGAGGACGATTCAGGAACGTGGAAGCTGTACTGCATGGATAGCGCCACCGGCCTTCCCAAGGCCACGTTCGCCGACCTGATTCCCCGGTCCGTGGTGGACCTGGACGGTGACGGCGGGGTCGAGATTATCGCCTCTCGGCACGCGGGCGTCGATTACGAGACGTGGGATGGCGTGGAACTGCTCCGGTGGAGCGATGGACAGGCGCGGCGCTTGGAGATCGAGGGCGCCACCGGGCTGAGTACTCGAGCGCCGGAACTCCCGCCGACGGTCGATGTGACGAACCGCTCGGGGTTCTACGATGAGGAGGTCGTGAGCCAAGGGCATCTGGCCTGGGTGGAGTTTGGAGATGCGGTGAGGGCCATTACGCTGGATGCCGATGGCGAGATTGCGATCCTCGACGAACCCTTGCCGCCGGAGGCCCTGGCGGCGGAGCCGGACCTCGACACGATCCCCAACGACGGAGGTACGCCGCCCACGCCTTTGCTTGTGGCCGACGTCGACGCGGACGGGAGGAATGAGATCGTCCTAGGCGGGACGCACTCCTGGTATTACTTCGTCGGCGAGGCCATTCCCGCGAGGAACCCAGCGCCGGTGTTGGAGTTGCGGGACGGCACGTTGGCTGCGGACGGCACGTTGCCGGGGCTCTGTCCGCCGGTTGTCCAAGACCTGGATGGCGATGGCGTCAGCGAGATCGTGGTGGCAGACCGCGACGCTGAGCAGCGCGTGGTCATCGGTGTGCTGGACACGAGATCGGGAGAGTATCTCTGGCAGCGCTCTCTGCAGGGGACGGACCTGCCCGGATTCACGAGGACGTGCTTCACAGTGGGACGCTTCCGAGGGACTCAGCAGTGGGACATCTACGTCTTCTTCCTGTCTTACGCGGACCCGTCGCAGAATCGCGCAGCCGTATTGAGTGGCGCGGATGGAGCGACCGTGTGGGAGAGGCGCGGGCCGATGGATGAGGATGAGTATCCCGAGTATCCTGGCCCGTATGTCGTCGGCCTGGCATCCGTCCACGATCTGGACGAGGATGGCGCCGACGACCTCGCGTTCACGACGGGGAACTACCTCGCCGGTCTGTCAGGACGGGATGGCTCGTTCGTTCGCGAGCCCCGGCTGTTCCCTCACATCATGGGGATCTGGGGGGGACACGCGTCGCCCGTGTTCTGCCCGCAACCGGATGGGCCGCCGGTGATGGCGTTCTCGGGCGCCTGGAGCACGACGGGGGCCATGGCGCTGGGGGCGGGGGAGTGGCCCGCAACGCCTATCTGGGCGGTGGTGCAGGAATCTCCGGAATGGCGGTCGGGGTCGGAGGCGTTCTTTCGCGACGAGCAGCGGCCTGGGCAGTGGTGCGTGGTCTGGCCGGATACGAGCGGGATCCTCCACTGCCGGGAGGTCGAGAGCGGCGCGCGACGCTGGACGCATGACCTGCGCGCCGAAGTGTCCAACCCCGCTATCGGGGACATCGATGGCGACGGCCGAGATGAGATCGTGCTATCCGGCAGCGATGGACGCCTGCTGGCGCTGAGAGACGCGGGTGACCGTGCGGAGGTCGTCTGGGTGAGAGAGTTCGATGTCCCCTTGGGCCCGGCCACGCTAGCCGATGTCAATGGCGACGGCTCCGTGGAGATTCTGCTAGGTGCCGCGGATGGAGCCCTGTACGTGCTCGGCGAGTGAATAACGCGACCACAGCTCAGCCCGGCTTTCGGAGGGACACCAGAATGAGGACCATGCAGCCAGACGCGCGATGTGCGTTGCTCGCGCTGGCATTCGTGGCCGGCTCGTCAGTGAACGCCGCCGACATCGCATTCGTGAATGGTGGTTTCGAACTCACCGATGTCGGCCCGGACGGGGTTCCGGTCGGGTGGATGCTGGACGCGCTGACGCCGCCGGAGCGCGTCGGGGTCGATGCCTTGCGAGTGCATGCTGGCGCGCGTGCTTTCCGGATCACGGACGAGCAACCCGACAAAGGCTACGCCATCCATTCGGACTTCTACCCGGCGGTGCCGGGCGAGACGTACCGGACCACCGCGCGGGTATACAATGGCATCGGGGATGGGTGGCTCTACCTCGAGTTCTACGCGGACCCGCGTAACCGCGTGGCCGAGACGCACGCGGGCTGCCTGAAGGAGGGCGCCTGGGAGCAGATCGTGATCGAGCAGCCCTGCCCCCCGGAGGCACGGTATGTTGTTGCGTTGCTCTACTCGTCCGGCGCAAACGTCGGGCAGTCATCGTGGGATGACGTGACTCTCGAAGGTCCCCAGGGCGAGGGCGAGATCCTGAGCCGAGACCGAAACGAGGCGCCGAAAGTGGACTACAGCTACCTCTACGATGTGGGCGACAGCAAGCAGCTCTTGTTCGACGACGCGTTCTTGGAGTCTCACGAGGGCTTCTGGTGGCGCGTCTGTCCGCCGCGCAAGACGGGCGAGCGCAACGTCGTGGCGGACCGGCCGTGGGAGGACTTCATCGTCAATGCCTGGTGCACGGTGATGGAGGACGGCGGCCGCTACCGCATGTGGTACGAGGCCTACGACAAGTCTTACAAGAGCGATTACGACGCGCGGTACTGCTACGCCGAATCTGACGACGGAATCCACTGGGAGAAACCATCGCTGGGGCTGGTGGAGTTCGACGGCTCGAAGGACAACAACATCCTCTTCGGCAAGCTGGATGGCGCCGCGGTGCATGGGGGCACGGTGTTCATGGACCCGACTGCGTCCGCCGAGGAACGTTACAAGTTCTTCTTCCTGTCCGACGGGGCGATATGGGCGGGGCTGAGTCCGGACGGCATCCACTGGACGCGCCGCGCCGATGGGCCCGTGCTCGATGTGCCGAGCGACACCCAGAGCGTGTGTTTCTGGGATGAGCGGATCGAGAAGTACGTGGCCTACTGCCGGCTGTGGACGCGTCAGCGCACCGTCGGCCGATCCGAAAGCGATGACTTCTTTAGCTTCCCGGCCGCCCGTGAAGTGCTGGCTTGCGACGAGAAAGATCCCGATGACATGGATCTGTACAACAACGCCGCGATCAAGTATCCGTATGCCGAGAACGCATACCTCATCTTCACGAGCGCCTACCACCACGAGGCGGACAACCTGGACGTGCAGCTTGCGGTCAGTCGCGACGGAGTGAGTTGGTCTCGGCCCGAGCGTCGACCGTTCATCCCCAACGGCGAGCCAGGCGCCATGGACGATGCCACGGTCTACTGTGGCGTTGGCGTGCTCGAGGCCGGGGATGAGATGTGGATGTACTACCACGCATCGACCGCGCGCCACAACCAGGTCTACCCGCGATGGCTCGATTCCAACGGCGTGCTCACGCGCGCGGTCCTGCGGCTGGATGGGTATGTCGCGATGGTCGCCGGGGTCGTGCCGTCGAAGTTCACGACCCACGCTCTGACATTCACCGGCGACCGGCTGGAACTGAACGCGGATGTCCGACCGGGGGGATATGTGAAGCTGGAGTTGCGTGACGCCGACGACGCGCCGATTCCTGGCTTCATGCTGGATGATTGCGTCCAACTCGAGGGCGACAGCGTGCGGCACGTCGCCGCGTGGAAGGCCGGCTCGGACGTGAGCGCGCTGGCAGGCAAGAAGATCAGGCTCTACTGCGAGGCGAAGGATGCCAGCCTGTATGCGTTTCAGTTCGCGCCGACCGGGGTGGCGCCATAGCGCCGCGAGGGCTACGACGCTTTCGCAAGGAAGCAGACTCGCGTCGAGAGCACGCACCAGAATAGGGGAGAGGCCATGCGCAGAATGACCCGTCGTGGTTTCATCAAGCAGGGATCGTTGGCCGCCGGCGCGGCCCTGGCACTGTCGCCGCATGCCCGGGTGCTTGGCGCCAACGACGACGTGCGGGTTGCGGTGGTAGGTTTCCGCAGCCAAGGCCGGAATCACATCAACTGGCTGCGAGGGCTCCCCGGAGTGCGGGTGGTGGCGCTGTGTGACGCGGACCGGAGTGTCTTGGACCGCGAGACCAAAGCCTTCAAGGACCGGGACGAGCAGGTGGATGGCTACGTCGATGTCCGCAAGCTGCTGGAGGATGAGAACATCGACGCCGTCGTTACGGCGACGCCGGACCACTGGCACGCGCTGGTCACGATCTGGGCCTGTCAGGCGGGTAAGGACGTGTATGTTGAGAAGCCTCTTTGCCACAACATCCGCGAGGGCCGCAAGATGGTCGAGGCGGCTCGGAAGTACGACCGCATCGTGCAATTCGGCAACCAGGACCACGGGCAAGCCACCGGAGAGATGCAGCTTGAGAGTGGCGACCTCGGCAAGATCCAAGTGGTGCATACATCGCTGAATCGCATGCGCGAGAGCATCGGGAAGGTGGATGGGCCGCAGCCCGTACCGGAATCGGTGGACTACGATCTCTGGACGGGGCCCGCGCCTCTGAAGCCTCTGATGCGGAAGAATCTTCACTACGACTGGCACTGGGTGTGGCCCACAGGTACGGGAGAACTCGGCAATAACGCGGTCTACCCGTTGGACGCGTGCCGACTTGCCCTCGGCCAGAACGCTCTGCCGCGGCGCGTGATGAGCCTGGGCGGCCGGTACCTGTTCAATGACGACGCCGAGACCCCGAACACGCAGATCGTGCTCCTCCAGTATGAGCCGGGCCCGTTGGTGATTCTCGAACTCCGCAACCTGCCCTCAGAGCAGGGCCCAAAGACCCTCGGCACCGGGATCAAGTGCGAGCGCGGCGACGCCAGCCTGCCGCGACCGTCGGGAGAGCCCGGGGACACAGGGGGCTTCCCGCGACACCAGGGGCATCTGTTCAACTTCATCAAAGCTGTGAGGAGCCGGAAGGTCAGCGACCTCCGCGCCGACGTCCTCGAGGGGCATCTGTCATCAGCCATGGTCCACATGGGCAACATCTCGTATCGGCTCGGGACATCGCACTCGGTCGAGGAGGCGCGCGAGGCAATCCAAGACAGGGGCAGCGACGCCGAGGCGGCACTCGGACGCTTCCAGGAGCACCTCGAGGCCAATGGCGTCGACTTCTCAGATGCACACATCTCGCTCGGCCCGTGGCTGGAGATGAACCCCAAGACGGAGCGGTTCGTTGGGCGCGGCGAGTCGGTGTCTCGCGCCAATGAACTCGTCAAGGGCGAGTATCGCAAGCCGTTCGTCGTCCCGAACAAGGTCTGATTTGGCAAGAGCGGAGTCGGCGCGACGAGCGCCAGTATCACGGGATGGAGTTACATGAAACAGACGCGGGATCTGGCGGAACTGCAATGGACCTTGGAGGGGCACACGCCGTACTTGTGGTTGCTCGAGTGGGTGCATGGGGCCGGTTTTGGGGCGGAGGAGCGGTGCATAGACGTCCGGCCGGTGCCGGCCACGGTGCCTGGGTCTGTCCAGGGCGCGCTGCGCGAGGCGGGCATCATCCCGGATTGGAACTCGGCCGTAAACTCGCGCGAGTCCGAGTGGGTTGAGAACCGCCACTGGATGTACCGGACGCGAATCCCAGCGGAGTGGCTGGACCCGGACAAGCGGTTTCGCCTGGAATGCCAGGGGCTCGATTACGCCGGATGGATCTACATCAATGGGCAGGAAGTGGGCGCCTTCAGAGGCACTCACGTGCCGCATGAGTTCGATATCACCCCATACCTAAACGCGGCGGAAAACGAGCTGGACATCATTTTCGACCTCGCTCCGCGGTGGCTGGGCCAGTTCGGCTACACGTCGCAGATGAGGGAGTGGAAGACCCGCTTCAATTACACCTGGGACTGGACGCCGCGTCTGGTGCAGGTGGGCATCTGGGACAGCATCTCGCTGGTGGCGTCGAGCAACAGCGAGTTCGGCACGCTCCGCTGCCTGGCGGATGCTGACCCCAAGGCGGGGCACGGAATCCTGGAGCTTGCCGCCGACATCACCGAGGGCGGCGCAGAGACCGCGCGCATCTCGCTTGAGGGGGATGGTGGGCCCATCCGCTGCGTGGAGGTCACGGTCGCTGAGTTTGCCCAGGGCATCACATGGAGCGAACTGCCGGTACAGCTCTGGTGGCCGAACCTGCAAGGCGAGCAACCGCTGTACACTGTTACGTGCGTGCTGCTGGACGCGCAAGGGGCCGAGCTTGATCGCGAGACGCGACGCGTGGGGTTCAAGCACGTGGAGTGGGTGCCGTGCGAGGGCGCTCCGGCCGAGGCCGATCCGTGGATCTGCGTGGTGAATGGTCGCCCGGTCTTCCTGCAGGGGGTGAACTTCGCCCCGCTGTGCGCCAACTACGCCGATCTCACGCGCGAGGACTATGAGAAGCGGCTCCGGCAGTACCAGGAACTGGGGCTGAATCTGTTCCGCATCAACGCCTGCCAGTTCCTGGAGCGCGAGTGGTTCTACGAGCTGTGCGACGAGCTGGGCCTCATGGTATGGCAGGAGTTCCCGCTCACATCCTCGGGTCTGGAGAACTGGCCGCCGGAGGACGAGGAGAGCATCGCGGCAATGGTCCGTATCGCGACTTCGTTCATCGAGCGGCGCCGACACCACGTCTCGCTGCTGATGTGGAGCGGCGGCAACGAGCAACAGGGCGATCTGGAGGGCCGCCAGACGGGCATGGGCAAGCCGTGCGACCTCACCCATCCCATGCTCAAGCGCCTGGGAGAGGTGGCGCAGGCGCTGGATCCGACCCGCCGATACATCCCCACCTCGCCCCTGGGACCACGATCCAACGCCAACCCCGCTGACTTCGGCAAAGGCCAGCACTGGGCGGTACACGGTGGGGCAGCGCTAGGCACTCTCGAATCCGCCGAGGAGTATTGGGCAGCGGATGACGCGTTGTTTCGCCCTGAGGTCTACTGCCCGGGGGCCAGCCCGGTCGCGCTGATTGAGAAGTATGCGGGAGGGTCGGCTACCTTCCCCGCCAACACGGACAACCCTTACTGGACGCGGCTCACAACCTGGTGGATCGACTGGCAGCGATTGGTCGCGATTCACGGGCGTGAGCCCAGCGACCTGGCTGAGTATGTCGACTGGAGCCAGGCTAACCAGGCGGCGATGATGAGCGGCGAGATGAAGGCGTGCAAGGACCGGTTCCCGCAGTGTGGCGGGGTGCTCATGTGGTCTGGGCACGACACCTTCCCGCTCACGGTCAACACATCGCTCATTGACTTCGACGGCAACCTGAAGCCCTCGGCGCTAACCGTGTCCGAGGTCTGGCGCTCGGAGGTCACCGAAGGTGAGTGACGCCAAAGACATGGCCTCGCGCGAGCGCATGCTCGCCGCGATGCGCAACGAGATCCCCGATCGGGTGCCGGTGGCGCCGGACATCTCAATGTACATCCCGATGCGCCACAGTGGATGCGCGCCCGAGGAATTCTGGATGGGCCCAAAGAGCGGCATTCCCCACTGGCAGGCGTACCTGGACGCCGCGGACCACTACGGTATCGATGCCTGGACGGCGCCGGTGTTTGGGCTGCCGATGCTATACGAGGACGCCCCTGTTGAATGGCATCACGACTCGCAGATCGACTCGCGGCGCGACGCTATGGTTAACGCGGCAACCGTCAGGACCCCTGACGGCGACCTGCACCAGGAGTCCATCTGCTACCGGGGAGATCAGGCCGCGGCGACTGAGAAGCTCATCAAGGATCTCACCACCGACTTCGCCAAGTTCAAGCACACGCAGCCCATGCCGAGAGCGCTGGATCTCCCCACGCTGGACACCTACAGACAGGCGTGTCACCAGCGTGGCCACGCGTTTGGTGTAACGGTCCCCTACCCGGGTTTTCAGATGTGGAACGTCTACATGCAGGGGGGCGTGGATGCGCTGGCCTATGCGGAGCTTGACACGCCGGAATTGCTGCAGGAGTGGTTCGAGTGGGACCTGGAGCGTGGCACGGCAGAGATGCAGTTGGCGTTGGATGCGCGGCTCGACTTCATCCTGTTTGGCGGCTCGGGCACGGTCACGCTAGCCTCGCCGGCACTGGCCGCCAAGTACGCCTTGCCCGCCCTCAGAGAATGGTCCGCCATGGCCAAGGCCGCCGACCTCCCCACCATGCTGCATAGCTGCGGGAAGAACCGCGCCCTCGCCGACATGCTCGCCGAGGACACGGACGTCGGCATGCTGAATCCGCTGGAGCGGCCGCCCATGGGCGACATCGACTTGGCGGAAGTGAAGCAGGCCCACGGCCATCGGCTGGCTCTGATGGGGAATCTCCACACGACGGACGTCATGCTGCTGGGGAGCGTGGAGGACGTGCGCCGCGAGAGCCTGAAGGCTATCCGCGCCGCGGGCGAAGGCGGCGGATTCATCCTCTCAACGGGTGACCAGTGCGGCAGAGACACGCCGGACGCGAACCTCTTCGAGATGGTTAACGCGGCCAGAGAGTTCGGCGCCTACCCGCTCGACTTCGATCGGATCGATGCTGAGATAGAATGCCTGGAGCGCTAGAAGCGGCTCCAAAACCCGAGGACGGCGTCGGATCTGGAGATCCGACCTACGGGGGGCTGGATCCACTTCTAGCGCTCTCCCATCACCGCTCCGCCAGCCGCGCCAGGGCGATCATGAGGTGCTCGCGCTTCATTGCCTCATCGGGACGTATGCTGCCGTCGGCGTGGCCCTCGAGTATCCCCTCAGCGACCACGACCCGCATGGCATCCTTGCCGCCGGTATCCACGCCCATGGCGTTCAGATACCTGGTCGCCCACCTCGCAAACTCACGCCGCGTGAGCGGGCTGTCGCCATCGAACGGCTCGCCGGGCTTGATGATGCCCAGCGCCGCCAGCGCCGCAACGACGGGGCGTTGCTCGTGGCCCGCGGGAATGTCGCTGAATGGGCAATCGGCCGCGAGGTCGAGCTTCAGTCCCTTGTCTTCGGCCAACTTCGCGAACCACGCCGCAGCCGAGTACCTCGTCACCAACGCGCTACCGTCCCACTCCATTAACCGGCCTATCGCCATGGCGAATTCGAACCGCGTCATCTCTCGATCGCCCTTGAATTCGTGCGTCTTCGGATAGCCTACGATGGCGCCCTCATCGACGAGCTTCTGAACCGCGTCATACGCCCAATGGTCATACGGAACGGGGTGCGTGGCTCCCGGTGGGAGCCGCGTCGGATCTGTTCGGCTCGCGGTGTCCGCGTCCGATGAGAGATCGTCTATCTGATCCTGCAGGACGCCGAGTTCCGGCCCGAACTCCGTCAACAGCTTTCGCGCGATCGCCTCGACCGCGTGGGGATCGGGGTTCCCGCCTGGGCCCTGTGGCCCGGCCGCGCCGGCTGGTCCAGCCGGACCAGTCGGCCCTGGCGCGAAGCCTTGGTCTTGGATGATCAGAGAGTTGTCATCGTGAAATGCTACCGGAGGCTCCAGGTCGGCTCGCTGCAGGTCGGAGAGACGCCTGTCGCTGCGTCGGTCCGGGCCTGCCCGGCCCTGTGGCCCTGCCGGCCCCCTCGGTCCGCCAGCACGCATCGATCCAAAGCCGCCTCCCCCGAGGCCGCCTCCCTCGAGGCCCGAGCGTCCGACTCTGACGGCATCGACCGGCGCCGGCGTTGTGACTGGCGGAGACGTCGCCGGCGGCGCCGTCTCCGCGATCTGCATCTCTTCCTTGACTTCCTTCGGAATCGCCAGGAATGAGGTGTAGGGCGTCTGGATCGTCCACTCCTTGCTCAGGCCGATGATCTCATCCTTGACCTCTTCGTTCTCGCCGTCGAGCCGCATTAGGTCAACCAGGTGGTCGACCCGCTTCCGCGCCCACACGCGTCCGACGAAGCCGTTGTCGGTCTCTTCCTCGGGGAACCGCACGGTCCGCTCGAAGACCTGGTCCTCGCCGTTCAGGTCGCCCTTGAGGATCACGTCTGTCCGGCCTGGCTCCTTGTATCTCCCCGCGACGAAGAGCTGCGTGCCCTTGAAGACATCCGGCAACTCGCGCGGGTGGATCAGCTCCGTCGAGATGTCGCCGAAGTCCAGCTTCAGATCGACCAGCAGCGGCGTGTTGACTTTGTCGTAGAACTGGCTGACGTTCACCTCGATGCTCTCGCCCGTCTTCACGTGTTCTTCGGTACCACGGTTCTCCGTCGCCAGCTTCAGGAGCAACAGGTCGTCGACGTCGTCGCCCACGCCGAAGCAGAAGACATGCACGTCTTCCGTGTTGGCGTCTTTAACGTTCCGGGCAATCACTTCAGTGTCTTCCTCGCCGATCGTCGGCAGCCCATCCGTGCAGAAGATCACTGTCTTCTGCGCGTCCGTGTCGCCGAACATCCCGAGCGCCTGAAGCAGCGCGTCGTTGATCGCCGTCCCGCCTCGCGCGCTCAGCCCGTCGATGTGCTCAGCCGCGGCCGTCTTCGTGGCCGCATTGGCGGGAACGAGTTCGTCCCTGAACGTCGTGGCCTCGCTGGAAAATGTCAGCACGGCGAATCGGTCGCCGCCAGAGAGGCTCTCCACGCAGTATTTCATCGCCGCCTTGGCCTGCGTGATCTTCGGGCCCTTCATGCTGCCGGAGCGATCGAACACGAAGACAACATCTTTCTTCACGACATCCGCCTCGTCAGTCATCTCCTGGGGGCACATGATCAGCATGAAATAGCCCGGCGCGTCCGGGTCGGGCCGATACGCCGCGAAGTTCACGCCGAAGTCTTCGCTCTCGACCTCATAGACCAGCGTGAAGTCCCTCTCGGGCACAATGCTGGACTCCTCAAACGAGGCAATCCTCCGGTTGTCGCCCTTCTCCACCACATCCACGTCGTAGGTTAGTGATTGGACCTTCGTGATTCGCTTCTGGTCGCTCACATCGACCAGCACGGTGAGGTCGCCGAGTTCGGTCGTCGCCCCGCTCATGGCGAGGGGGTAGGTGTAGCGGATCCGACCCTTGTCGTACGGCAGGATCTCGGAGTATTGCAGCTCGACCTTCATCGGCTCATCGGGGCTGACCGGGAAGATCCGCGCCTTGAAGAGATTCCGCCCCACCTGCTCGAGGAGCGCGGGGTCTTTCATGCGGGAGACGATCCGCTCGTACGTCCGGCGCGCCTCCTCCTTTTCGCGAATCTCGCCCGTGATGCGCTCGCCCTTCACATAGTAGGCGAAGTCGTAGATGCTCGCCTGTTCTGATAGCGGGAAGAAATAGGTCGCCTCCAGGTCACGCTTCGTGTTGTTGATGAAGACCTGCTCGATGGACGTGCGAGCGATCTGGTCATCGACCTTGACGGTAACGTGTTGGTACTTCACCTGTAGCGGCGGGAGGTCGGATTGGTCGGTCTCGGTGCGGGGCACGAGCATCTGGGCGGAGGTAGCGGCGCACAGCATCACTGCCAGGAGACAGCACTGCAAATGGGTCCTCACTCAGGTCACCTCACCATTCCTTGGTCTGCTATGTTCTGACAGACGCACGGCGACGAGGTTGCGTTGCTTTTCGCAACGAGATGGATACCGGCGCTAGGGCGCGGGCACTAGCAGTAGACCGGCTTCTCAACGTAACCGATTGGCCGCGGCCTGGGCTTGCCTTGCCTCCTCGGACTCCGGCGCCAACCGGATTACCTGCTCGAACGCCGCGACTGCGCCGGCATTGTCGTCCAATTCGACGAGCACCCACGCTAGCACCCAGCGTGCGTCCACGAGTCCTGGATCCGCCTCGATCGCCCGGAGGAGTTCTGCCGCCGCTGCCGCGTGCTGCCCGAGGCCCTTGAGCCGGCGGCCGTTGGCGCAGAACTCTTGCGCTACGGCCCTGCCCCCGCCGGCGGGCTCATCGTCGGCCTCGGTCGGCGCCGGGGCGCGCTGAGGCACGCCCCCCGTCGACAGGCGCAGGTCGTCGATATAGAGCGTGAACGGCTGCGTCGGGTCCTTGACGAGCAGCATCAGCAATGCCACTTCATCCCACCGGAAGCTGCCGCTGTAGTACTCCGCGTGCGCCGATTTGTAGCCACGGAGCGCCCTCTTGTCGAGGGTGCAAGCGATGTGACGCGTCTCGCCCGGCTGAATCACCCCGCCGAAGAGGGCCAACTCGCCATGCCCCATCGCGATGTCGTCCTCGATGCAGACCCGAATCGCCTGGGCCTCATCACCCTCCAGCCTCACATCCATGTCGAACCGCGTGAACTGACTCCAGTCCTTCAGCCGCCAGTCGGGATCCGAGATGCCGATCCCCAGATCCGGGCGAGGCCCAATCGTCGACAGCTTCAGCGACTGATCCCCATCCGAGGCCCACTCATCCGTCTGCTCGGCGTCCAGCGACGCCGGCCACAGCACGAGCGGATCGAATACGGCCGGGAGCGGGTGGTTTAAGACTACGGTAACCGTCTCCTCTTCCTCGAATGAGGCGAGCGTAACGCACCCAGCCTCGTCGACCTCAACATGCGCGGCCTCGTCGTGCAGCTCGAAGGCCTGTTCAATAGTTGCGTCCTTGGCCACGGCCGCCGCCCGCAGCGCGGCGAACGGATCCTCCAGGTCTTCCGGGATGCCGGCAATCAGCGCTTGGAGGCCGTCAAACCCCAGCGCATCCTCGATGATGTAGAGCGCCGCGGTTGCCGCGTAGTTCGGGTGCATTGAGGCGTAAGTGGGGTCGGCGATCAGTTCAAGCATGTCCTCCCCGTCGGCCGCCATCGGTGTCGAGGTGTCGCTCGGGATCGCCCACGGTCCGAGTTCCTCGACCACCGCCGGCACGAGGTGCCGATGCGCCAGGTATCGATCTAGCCCAGCGATGCGCTGCGGGTTGTGAAGCTCGACAACCGCCTCACATAGCATGCCCACCGGGCCGGCATCGCCGCGGCCGAACTCGCCGATCCCCCGCCCTCCCATCTCCCCGAGCTGCACGTAGATTGTGCGGTCCCGATCCGTGACCGTATTTGGCCACCACGAATCACGCGGCGATATCTGAAGGGCGATGTGCTTCTCCGCGCATTCCGGGATCAGGGCGTCGAGCGTCTCCTTGGCGATCCTGACCACATTGCCGATCGCCTCGACCCGCGCTTGATCCAGATCGTCCTCCCGAATGACCCGGGTCGTCACCCGCGCGGCGCCCTCCTGGGCGTCGCAGACAGTCCACCAGCAAAGAGCCGCCGTCACCGCCAATGCCACTCTCATCGTATCCCCCTCCTGCCTGATGCGCCTTCGCCACTTCGGCCAAGCGCCGGCGCCAGCGTCGAGCAGGACCGGCCGCCTGGCCCGTCGAAGCCATTGTATGAGTGCGGGCCGGTGTGGATCAACGGGCGTCAGTTTCTATTCTGACAGTTTGGGGGTGGGACAAGTTAATCCAAATCGAGCGATGTCAACGTTTCTCCGCGTGTGGCGCGAGCAGTGGGTGGGCTTGAGTCGCGGTCAACTTGCTTTGGCGGTTACGTCCGCATGCCGGGGCAACCGCCGGGTCGCCAAGCATGTAATTGAGGCATGGGAGCGCGGGCAGGCCCCAAGGACCACGGCCGAACTCGAGGGGTTGCTGGCGGTCATGGCGCGGCACGGCATGCAAGAGACGGAGCTTGGGGAGTTTCGGACGGTTGTCCTGGCGGCGTGCGCCGGTCGTCAATATCCCGAGTTGTTTGGCGACGAAAGCATCGCCCAGCGCGATGATGTGACTGAGATCGCGGAACACGCCTTTTTCAACCGTGCCTGGCCCATGCACCGAGGCAGCGTCGTCGATCTGGTCGTTATGGTGGAGGACCTTCGGGCTGCTACGCGGGACGCAGCCCACGCTGATGCCAGCCGCGCTCGCCAACGCAGGCTGCAGGTCGCGCTCTGTCTGTTGCTGTCGGCACTCGCGCATCACCACGGGTACCATCACCGGCAGCTTCTGCAGGGCGAGGCCGCCGGCGCGTGTGCCGACGCTCTGCAGGCGTTCTTTGGGTGGGGCGGGTTGGGCGGAGACCTCACGCCACTGTGCCAACGGGCAGTGCGGGCCCATGCGCTTGCCCACAGGCAGACCCCTGACGCGGTCCACTGGGCCCGACAGCTCTGCGACCTCCACGAGGAAGCGCGAGCCCGCGGCAGGCACGCCGACGCGGCTGCCATCTACTGCGACCTGATCGATGCGGTGGGCGAGCTGGAGGCCGGCGCTTACCCGATGCTCGTCGAGCAGGGGCTGAAGTATGTCGACTGCCTGCCTAACCCTTCGGTCGTGTTCTGCAAGCTTACCTGGGCGGCCACCGCGGAGATGCTCCCCGATCAGGTCGACCGGCACCTGCCAAGTTGGATCGCCCTCGCCCCGTATCCCAGCCACCGCGCGGAGGCGGCCAGGGTCCTCGGCTGGCTGGCGCTGGGCGACGGCCGACACGCTGAGGCCGATGAGCACTTCCGCGATTCCGTGCGCGTCACGGAGGCCCTCGGGTACCACGACAGCCGACTTTCCGAGTACATCGAGTTGTGCGACCGGGCCCGCACCTCGCGACGTCCGGTGTCGTTGAGAGACTACCGCCTGGGCACGGTCGCGTTGCCAAAGTCGTGATCGGTCGTATAAGGAGAGGCGCGAGACCGCTGCCCGTTTCGTCGGGTGAGGGGATGAGTTCATGCTGCTGACGGTGACATGCGAGGCTGAGAAAGCCACCGACCTGGGATACCTCCTGCACAAGCACCCGGAGAGGGTCCACTCGCGGGAGCTGCCTTTCGGCACGGCACGGGTCTTCTACCCGGAGGCGACGGACGAACGGTGCGCGGTGGCGCTGCTGCTGGAGCTTGACCCGGTGGAACTGGTGAGGTCGGGACAGGGCTTCCGAGGGCTGGATCAGTACGTGAACGACCGACCGTACGTCGCGTCCAGCTTCTTCAGCGTGGCGATGGCGCGGATGTTCGCGACGGCGCTATCGAAGCGCAGTCGCGAGCGACCCGAACGAGTGGACGAGAAGATGTCGCTCGAGGCGATGGTGGCGGTTGTGCGGTGCCGGGAGGGCGAGGAGCTGATCCGCCGGTGTTTCGATCCGCTGGGGTATGAGGTGGAGGCCGAACGCCTGCCGCTCGATGAGCGTCTCGGCGAGCTGGGCGAATCGCCTCTGTTCAGACTGACCTTGCGCGGCCGGCAGACGGTTGCGGACCTGCTGGCGCACATCTACGTGATCTTGCCGGTGCTGGACGACGACAAGCACTACTACGTCGGCGAGCAAGAGATCGATAAGCTGCTCCGGCGGGGCGAGGGGTGGCTTAGCCAGCACCCGGACCACGAGCTGATTACGCGCCGGTACTTGCGGTATCGGCAGCATCTGACCGAGGAGGCGCTGACCCGGTTGGCCGTGGATGAAGAGCCGCTGACGACCGACGTTGACGAGGAGGAGAGCCCGCCGGGGGCGCCGCTGAGGCTGAATGAGCTGCGGCTGTCGAAGGTGGCGGAGGTGCTGACGGATCCATCGCGCGGCGCTCGTCGGGTCATCGATCTGGGATGTGGCGGGGCCAAGCTGCTGAAGAAGCTGCTGGCAGCTCGGCAATTGGATGAGTTGGTGGGTATGGACGTATCGCCATGGGCGCTCCGTCGAGCGGGGCGGTTCTTGATGCTGGATCGAATGCCGCCGAAGCAACGCGCGAGGATCTCCCTGATGCAGGGGTCGCTGCTCTACCAGGACAGGCGTCTGGGCGGGTTCGACGCCGCGGCGATGGTGGAGGTCATCGAACACTTGCCCGAATCCAGGCTGGACGACATGGCGCGGATCGTGTTCGGCCAGGCCAAGCCCGGAATGGTGGTCGTGACGACTCCGAATGCGGAGCACAACGTTCGGTTCGAGGGGCTGGCCGAAGGAGCGCATCGGCACCGGGACCATTTCTTCGAGTGGACGCGGGCGGAGTTTGGAGAATGGGCGGAGCGGATTGGTGATCGGTTCGGGTATGAGGTGGAGTTGATGGGCATCGGGGTAGATGATGACGAGGTCGGCCCGCCGACGCAGATGGCAATCTTCCGGGCGAGGCAGGGGGTGAGCGACGGCAATGAGTGAGGACACCGCGGGGAGAAAGCACGCGATCAGCATTCCTGAGCCCTCGCTTGTGGTGCTGGTGGGCACGTCGGGGAGCGGCAAGAGCGTCTTCGCGAACAGGCACTTCCGCGCGACCGAGGTCATTTCGTCGGACGCATGTCGTGGGATGGTGAGCGACGACACGAACGACCAATCAGTCACGAAGGATGCCTTTGAGATTCTGAGGTTCATCGCCGCGAAACGGCTGGCGAACGGCAAGCTCGTGGTCGTCGACGCGACGAACGTGCAGGCGGGCGCGCGGGCGCCAATGCTTGCCCTGGCGCGCGAGTACCACGTGTTCGCCGTCGCGATCGTGCTGGACGTGGACAAGAAGGTCTGTCTGGAGCGCAACCGGGAGCGGCCGGATCGCAACTTCGGGGCGCACGTGGTCGAGAACCAGCGCCGCGACCTGAGGCGCTCGCTGCGCCGGCTGAAGCGCGAGGGCTTCCGGTTCACACATGTACTGAAGACTCCCGAGGAGATCGACGAGGCGACCGTCGAGCGGACGAAGCTCTGGACTGACCGCTCGGAGCTGACCGGGCCGTTCGACATCATCGGGGACGTGCATGGCTGCGCGGCAGAACTCGCGCAGTTGCTCGAGACGCTAGGGTACCAGCAGACATCGGTCGGGGCGTGGCGGCACCCGGAGGGACGGACTTTGGTCTTCCTGGGCGACATCGTAGACCGCGGTCCGGACATCGTCACCGTAGCTCGGTGGGCCATGGCGTCGGTCCGGGAGGAGGGTGCCCTGTGGGTCCCTGGGAATCACGACGTCCGGCTCGTGCGGAAGCTGAATGGGCGAGAGGTGAAGATCACGCACGGTCTGGCCGAGAGCCTGGCGGCCATTGCGGCGCTGCCGGAGGATGAGCGCGCAGAGTTCACGCAAGAGTACGCTGAGTTGGTCGATGGGCTGGTCAGCCACGCGCTGCTGGACGAGCGTCGACTCGTCGTGGCACACGCGGGGATGAAGGAAGAGTTGCAGGGAAGGGCGTCCAGGACGGTGAGGGAGTTCGCGCTTTACGGGGAGACGACGGGCGAGACGGATGAGCTAGGGCTGCCCGTGCGCGAGGACTGGTCCGCCGAGTACCGCGGGGAGGCGCTGGTGGTCTATGGCCACTCGCCCGTGTCGACCGCGGAATGGCGCAGCAACACCCTTAACATCGACACCGGTTGCGTCTTCGGCGGCAAGCTGACGGCGCTCCGGTGCCCGGAAAGGGAACTCGTGCACGTCGAGGCAGTCACCATGCACGCCGAGCCCGTGCGGCCGTTGGCCGATGACCGGTCACGGCCAGCGGATCTGCTGAGGATCGAAGACGTCACAGGCAAGCGAGTCATCGAAACGCGACTTCGGCCGAGGGTCACCATCCGCGAGGAGCAGTCGGCGGCGGCCCTGGAGGCGATGAGCCGGTTCGCGGTCGACCCGAGATGGCTGATCACGCTCCCGCCGACCATGTCGCCATGTGAGACGGCGACGGAGGAAGGGTACCTGGAATACCCGACGGAGGCCCTCGCGTACTACGCCACGCGAGGGGTGACGGAGGTCGTCTGCGAGGAGAAGCACATGGGCTCGCGGGCCGTGGTTGTCGTCTGTCGGGACGAGGAGGTGGCCCGGCGATTCGGCGAGACGGATGGGAAGCTGGGCGAGTGCTACACCCGGACGGGGCGGAGGTTCTTCAGCGACGACAGCACGCATGGCGAGTTGATCGAGCGAGCGCGAGGCGCGCTGACGGCAGCGCGCTTCTGGGAGTCTGAAGACACGGATTGGGCGTGCTTGGACTGTGAGATCCTGCCGTGGAGCGCTAAGGCGCTCGAGTTGGTGCGGAGCCAATACGCGCCGGTCGGAACGGCGGGCGTCGCGGCGCTTGAGGCTGCGGAAACGTGCCTTGCCCAGGCGCTGGGCCGGGGCATCGAGGTAGACGCGTTGGTCGACAGCACGGCGCGTCGCCTGGAGGAGCTTCGCGCATACCAGGAATCATACGCGCCGTATTGCTGGGATGTCGACGGGCTGACGGGCGTGAGGGTGGCGCCGTTCCACGTGTTGGCCGGGGAGCCGGGCGCGTATACCGACCGGCCGCACTCGTGGCACCTGGCTTGGGCGGAGCGGCTGGCGGCGGCGGATGACCTGTTCCTGATGACATCACACCTGGTGGTGGATCCGAGCGATCAGGCTGACATCGCCAAGGCGACGGAGTGGTGGCTGGAGACGACGCGGTCTGGAGGCGAGGGGATGGTTGTCAAGCCGATGGAGTTCATCGCGCTCGACAAGGGGCGCGTGCTCCAGCCCGGCGTGAAGTGTCGGGGGCGGGACTATCTGCGCATGATCTACGGGCCTGAATACGCGCTGGAGGCGAACCTCTCTCGGCTGCGGTCGCGAAACCTGAGGCGGAAACGGTCGCTGGCGATCCGCGAGTATGCGCTGGGCGTGGAGGCCCTCGAGCGATTCGTGCGGCGGGAGGCGCTGTGGCGAGTGCATGAGTGCGTGTTTGGGGTGCTGGCGCTGGAGTGCGAGCCGGTGGATGCGCGATTGTAGCCACGCGCTCGCTGATCGCCCCACGCAGGGAGATGGTGATGTGGATTCGCAGACAGGGACGGACTCCTCGGTCATGATTGGATGCCGCGCAATGAAAACCGGGTATCTCGCAGCCGCGCTCTCGGCGACGGTGGTCCTGTGTGTTAGCCCTCGATTGGAGGCGCAACAAGTGGCCTACGGCATCGGCTCGTGGGAAGCGGAGGGAGTAGGCAACCATCGGGCTGTCGTGGAGGTCGCCGGCGAGGCAGATGCTGTCTGGGCGCATCTGCCTTGGCGCAGGCGCGACATGGCGCCGGAAGAGAAGGCGGTGGTGGTTCACGATGCGGCGGGCGAGCGGGTGACGAATGTCGTGGCGACTGAGGTGAATCGCGAGTTCGGGGACGTGGTGTTTCAGCCGGCGAGCGGTCCGGGGACCTACTATGTCTACTACCTCCCATACACTACCAGCGGTCACCCCAACTCCCCGACGGTGCAGCACTCGCCGCCCGAGGCGACAGCGGGCGAGGCGTGGCTGACGCGGCACCAACTCGCCGACGGCGAGCAGTGGCGCGAATTGCCACAGGCGGCGCTCGCGCGCTTCGAGGCTCGGAGCGAGTTCCACCGTTTCGACCCCATGGAGGTGATCGCGATCGAGCAGGAGATGGAGGAGCTTCTGGCGCGTCACGCCGGGCAGCCGTTACTCGCCTTCCCCGAGGATCGCCGGCTCCCCATCCGCATGACGGATGACATCCCGCAGCGGTGGATCGAGCGGGGGCCCGGAGGGGTGGTTGAGGGCGAGGCGGCCAGGAACGAGTTCTTCGCATTCCAACTCGGGCTCCTTGCCGTCGGGCAGGACGTGGACAACGTCAGGACTGACTTCGGCGACGCGGATGGCGATGCCGGGACGATCCCTGGATCCAATTTCACGTGCATCAATCTGAGCGGGACAGACTGGCTGGGGCGGGACATGCGCCCGCGAGTTTCCGTGCCTGCCGGGAAGGTTCAAGCGCTGTGGTGTGGCGTGCAGGTGCCGAAGGACGCGGCTCCCGACACCTACCGGGGCGAGGTCGTCATCTCGGCCGACGGCGTGAGGGACCAGGCAGTGCCAATTGCGCTCTCCGTGCGCGATGAGGTCCTGGATGACGGCGGGGCGGGCGATCTGGGCAGCATGGCGCGACTCGCGTGGCTGAACTCCACCATCGGGCTGGATGAGGAGGTGGCGGACCCGTACACACCGCTAGCAGTCGACGGACGCGCGGTCCGTTGCCTGGGACGACGGGTGACCTGGGGCGATGGGGGCTCTCTCCAGAGCATCCGATGCGGGAAGCAGGAAGTGCTGGCCGCGCCGATGGGCATGTTGGTGGAGACGGCGACGGGCGAAGCGCAGTGGCAAGCCGGCGTTGCGAAGGTGATCCATCGGGCGCCGGGCGTGGTTTCGTGGAGCGGCTCGCAAGAGTCCGGGGCGCTATCGCTGCAGTGCGACGCGAAGATGGAAGCCGATGGCTACCTCAACTACAGCGTGACGCTTGCCGCGAGCGAGGCGACCGACCTCGAGGACGTTCGGCTGGAGATCCCGCTGCGCCGAGAGGTCGCGACGTACATGATGGGCCTGGGAAAGCGCGGCGGCTTGCGACCGCCGGAATGGGACTGGAAGTGGGACGCCGGTCGCGCGAACAACATGCTCTGGGTTGGCGACGCGCACGCCGGACTGCATCTGAAGCTCAAGGGGCCAGGGGACGAATGGCATCTGTGGGGCGTGGAGCAGGGAGCGATCGAGGCGTGGGGCAATGACGGCCAGGGCGGCTGCAGCGTGACGGACGAAGGCGCCGACACGGTCCTCGTGCGGGCCTACACGGGCTCGAGGCGGCTTGAGGCGGGGGAGACGCTTGAGCTACGGTTTGGCTTGCTCATCACGCCAGTGAAGCCGCTCGACGCGGACCACTGGAATCAGCGCTACATCCACGAATACTACAGCGTGCCCGACATTGACGGCGTGGTCGCCGACGGCGCCCGCGTCATCGATATCCACCAGGGCAACGGGCACAACCCCTACATCAACTACCCATTCCTGACAACGGACAAGCTGGCGGCGTATGCCGAAGCCGCGCACGAGAGAGGCGTGAAGGTAAAGACTTACTACACGGTCCGCGAGTTGAGCAACTTCACTCGCGAGATCTTCGCGCTCCGAAGCCTCGGGCACGAGGTCTTCACCGGCGGGGGCGGAGGCGGCGACTCGTGGCTCCAGGAGCATCTCGTCAGCGACTACGGCGCGGCGTGGCATCAACCGTATGCCAATGGTGAGGTGGACGCGGCTATCAGGACTCAAGGCCTCTCGCGCTGGCACAATTACTACCTCGAGGGCCTGGGTTGGCTCATCCAAAACGTGGGAATCGATGGACTGTACCTGGATGGGATCGGCTACGACCGCGAGATCATGAAGCGCGTGCGGAAGGTGATGGACCGGGCGCGGCCGGGCTGTCTGATCGACTTCCACTCCGGCAACTCATACGACTACAACAACGGTCAGGCCAGTCCCGCCTGCCTCTACATGGAGCACTTCCCCTACATCGACAGTCTGTGGTTCGGGGAGATGTACGACTACGACCTCCCGCCCGACTACTGGTTGGTGGAGATCTCGGGGATCCCGTTTGGGCTATATGGCGAGATGCTGCAGGGCGGCGGCAACCCATGGCGCGGGATGCTGTACGGGATGACCAACCGCCTGCGCTGGCAGGGCGACCCGCGAGCGATCTGGCGGCTCTGGGACGAGTTTGGCATCGCCGACGCCACGATGGTCGGGTACTGGGAGGCGGACTGTCCGGTTCACACGGGCAATCCTGACATCCTGGCGACCGTCTACCGCAAGGAGGGCGCGAGCCTCGTGTCGGTGGCGAGTTGGTCGAAGGAGCGGGCGGAGTGTCGGCTCGAGATCGACTGGAAGGCCCTCGGCCTCGATCCGAAACGCGCCCACCTGTTCGCGCCCGAGGTGCAAGGCTTCCAGCCGTGCCGACTGTACTCGCCCGACGAGGCGTTCCCCGTGTCGCCAGGTCGAGGGTGGCTGTTCATCGTCGACGAGGAGCCACGTGAGGCGCCGGAGATAGTGGACGCCTATGCGGAGCGCCGGGTTCTGCTGTCGGATGACTTCGACAGAGCGGTTCTAGGCGGGGCATACGCGACAGCAGTGTCGGAGGCGGGGGAAGCGTCGATTGCGCTAGGCGACGGCGCGCTAGAGATTGCGGGCACGGACAATTGCTATGCCTTCGCCGAACGCGCGCTGCCGCCCGGCGCGACGCTCGTCCAGTGCGTGGTGGACACGGGCACTGACGCTGGCGCGACGTGGGGGCCGGGGCTGACGCTGCTGTGGCCGGACGGAGCGGCGGCCCGGATCAACGTGCGGGCCAATGGAACGTTTGGCGTTGATGACGCCGCCGAGTTCGTTTTCGCGGGCCAGACCACGCTGGGTATGACGTGCTCTCTGCGCATCAGGCTCGAGCCCGACACCCTCTTCGCCGAGGCCTCGGTGGACGGCGAGTTCTGGGATGTGATCCACAGTTACCCTCGCGAGCGATTCCCAGGCGAGCCGTCGACCGTCCGCCTGGGTAAGGGCGGCCCGGGCGGACAGGCCGTGGATCACACCACGATGGCCCGCCCGGGCACGTGCGCGGTGCGGGAGTTGAGTGTATACGGCGCGCGGTAGCCCGAGGGCCGACAGTCCCCGCGCGTGGAGGCGCGCCGGTCCTCATTGGCGAACGCCTGCGGGCAACGCGCGAGCATGGAGGTCTTCTCTGGCACCCATCACGTGGCACCCACAGGACGTTGATCGCGAGGCCTTCGCTCGCGAGCTTGAGACCTTCGTGCCGGACAAGGTCTTCGATGCTCACGCCCACCTCTACCGCGCGGAGTTCTGGCACGAGCCTCCACCGCACGCCGCCGCCGGGCCGCCTGACGTCACGCTCGAGGTCTACCGTCGCGAGATGGATTGGGTTCTCCAGGGCCGGGAGGTGCACGCCCTGTGCTTCCCGTATCCGTTCCCGACCGGTTCCGCCTCGCGGATCGGCGCGGCCAATGCGTGGGTCGCTCGCGAGATCGCGCAAGAGCCCATCTGCCGTGGCCAGTTCCTCGTGCGTCCCGCCGACGACGCCGAGTGGGTCCGTGGCGAAGTGAACCGCCTTGGGCTGCGTGGGCTGAAGCCCTTCTCCTTCTACGCCGACGTGCCCGACGCGTATCAGGCCGAAATCCCGGACTACCTGCCCGAGCCCTTGATGGCCGTAGCCGACCAGGAGGGTTGGAGCATCACGTTGCACCTCGTGCGCTCGCGAGGCATCGCGGATGCGTCCAACCAACACTGGATTCGCCACTACTGCGAGACCTACTCGAACACCCAACTCATCCTGGATCACGCCGCTCGGGGCTTCAACCCGTACCACGTGCTGGAGGGACTTCCGGCGCTGAGGGGACTCGGGAACCTGTGGATAGACACGTCCTCCGTGACTCAGGCGCCGGCGATCGAGGTCGCGCTGGATGTCGTCGGGCCACGGCGCCTGCTCTATGGCTCGGATTTCTACGTGTCACATATTCGTGGCACGAGCTACTCCATCGGCGACACGTTCATCTGGGTCGACGAGGCGACGGGAATCGGTAAGCCTGAGTACGCCGAGGCGCGCGCGCTCCCGCTCGTCGGCATTGAGAACCTGCGAGCCGTCAAGGCGGCCTTCTGGTCCGCCGGCCTCACCGATAGCCAGGTCGAGGACTACTTCTGGGGCAACGCCCTTCGCTTGGTGGGCATTGGTCCTGCGTAAGGCAAGCCCATCCACGGAGAGGCCCGCATGCTGACTCCCGCCCGAGTGAACCCCCTCATCCCGCACGCCGACGAGCGCCGAGCGGTCATCGACGCGGGGTGGCGCTTCCGTTTGGACCCGGGTGACGAGGGCGTCGGCCAGGACTGGCACAACCATGGCGAGGCCATTGGCGAGCCGATCGAGGTCCCCGGCTCGTGGCAGGGCCAGGGCTTCGGGCACGATGGGCTAGATCAGGTCTGGGATTTTCGGCTGGACTGCCGAACGCTGCGCGCGACCTATGCAGGCACGGGTTGGTATGCGGTCACGTGCCGCGCTCCCGCCGATTGGGATCGGGAAAGGATCTGGCTCAACTTCGGCGGGGTTCATCCGAGTGCCGAGGTCTGGCTGAACGGGGCGCGGCTTGGCGAGAACCAACTCCCATTTGTCCCCTTCGGCTTCGAGGTTGGCGACCACGTCCGGCGCGAGGCTGACAACGACCTGGTGGTTCGCGTCCACGAGGCCAACCGCGAGTTGGGTTTCGCGTATAGCTGGCAGGGGAACTGGTCCGGTCTGTATCGGCAAGTTGAGTGGCGCGCGACGGGATCGGCCGCGATCACCCGCTGCCTGCTATATCCCGATCTTCTCGGCGAGCGGATTGGCGTCAGGCTAACGGTTGACGCCCAAACGGACGCGACGCGTCGATGTCGCGCGACGGTCACACCGTGGCAGCGTCCCGGGCCTGAGTTGGAGTTCGAAACGGATGTCACCGGGCCCGAGACGGTCTTCACGATTTCCCTCCCCTCCCCAGACCCTTGGAGCCCCGACGCTCCTAACCTCTACGAGGTGAGCGTCACCCTCCTCGAGGACGGCGTCGTGTCGGATGCCTGGACCGAACGCGTGGGCTTCGCGCGTCTGGACGCCGAGGGGAAGCATCTGCGCATCAACGGCGAGCCGTACTACTGGCGCGGCAGCGGCGACTTCCTCTCATGCCCCGAGACCGGATGCCCCGACTGGGACCGCGACCGATGGCGGAAGAAGCTCCAGGCCTTGCGGGACTATGGCTACAACTACGTGCGGTTGCAGTCGTACGTCTACGGTCCGGAGTACTATGATGTCGCGGATGAGGTCGGGCTGCTGGTGCAGAGCGAAATGGGGATGCTCGGGGGCTGGGGCGGGCACACGCAGTGGCATGTCTACGCCTGGCCGCCACCGACTCCGGCCCACCGGGCGGCGCTCCGCCGCCAATGGAATCTGGTCGTCGAGCGCGACGCAAACCACCCGTCGGCGAACGTGTATTGTATGAGTAATGAGCTGGGGGACTCGACACACTTCCCTCGGACCGCGTGGCAGTGCGATCAGGAGACCAAGGCGATCAAGCCGACCGCGTTGGTCATCTACACCGACGGCGGACTGAATGAGTCGCTGCCCCAGGACTTCGTCAACGCTGAGGCCGCCCGCGACGCTGACACGCGTCTCCCGGTGATCCAGCACGAGTTCCGCTGATGGAGTTCGTTCCCGGACGCGCGCCTGATCGAGCGATACAACGGCGCGATCCGTCCTTACGCGGCTTTGATGGCGCGTGAGGCGGCCAGACGCCATGGCATCGAGCACGTGCTTGAGGACGCGGTCGAGGCGAGTCAGCGCCTTCAGTTGGTGGAGGCGAAGGGGAAGATGGAGGCCTGCCGGCGTGACAACTCCACGCTGGCGGGCATCTGCCACTTCGATGCGATGGACGCCAATCCATCGCCTCAAGGCATCATCACGGAGTTCTACGAGCGCAAGATCGCGACGGCCGAGGACTGGCTGCGGGCCAACGGCGACACGGTTGTGCTGACTGGTCTGGGCTTTGACGACCGCGTCAAGGTGAGCGGCGAGACGGTGACCTGCGACCTGCACGTGTCGGACTTCTCCCACCCGCCGATGCAACGCCCAACGCTCAAGTGGGAGCTGGAGGTCGGCGGGCAGGTGACGTGCTCCGGCACTCTCGCGGTGGATCACGCGCCCTTCCGGACGCATCCCTTGGGTGACATCACGTTCACGATGCCTGAGGTCGACCGGCCGGTCCGGGCGACCCTTCGGGTCACGCTGACCGAGGGTGATAGAGATGTGGCGAACGCCTGGGACCTGTGGGTGCTGCCTGATGTGAGATTGGACTCGTTGAGTCTGTTCGTCTACGGCGCGCCGGAGCACACCTGGCTGCGGGACTTGGAAGACGCGCGCCGCACGGATTCGCCGAGGGATGGAGACGGCGTGTTGCTCACAGAGAAGGTGGACGATGCCGTCCTCGGCTTCCTGCGACGAGGGGGCAGCGTGCTGCTGGCTGCGTCCGAGGGACTGGTGCGTCCGTTCAACCCGAAGTTCGGGTTCACTCTCGGGCAGTATTACTTCACGCCGCCGGCCAACTACCCGCCCTATGAGGACGGGCATGACGGGATCATCGTGCGGGATCACGCGCTGCTGGGAGACCTCCCGCACGAGGGATTCGCCGACTTGCAGTTCTTCCGGCCAATCGCTCAATCGCCGCCGCTTGACCTTGAGCCCCTCGGGTTGAACGACCGAGAGCCGGTCATTCGAGCCATCCACTCGCACCCCGTCGGTAGGTCCCTTGGCTATCTGACGGAGGGTCGTGTCGGGGCCGGGCATCTGGTCGCGTGTGCGATGGAGTTGGACCCCTCGTGGCCCGAGGCCCGGTATCTCCTGGCCGCCATCCGCGACCACCTTGCCGCCGGTCCCGATGCGAGTCTCGCGCCGCTCAGCACCGAAGCCATCGATGCCCTCGTGGCCGGCACGAGTATCTGACAAGAGCGGCGGTTTGCCGCTACGGAGGCGCTCCACAATGGGCTCCAATGGGCACAATAACGACCTCTACGCCGGGGAATGCGGCGGCATCTTTCGGTTTGGCAACAGGCTGGTTGAGCTGGGCTTCGACACCGAGACGGGAGCTCTGATATCGCTGCTCGACAAGGGCTCGGGCTGCGAGTTGCTGCGTCATCGAGAAGCGCCGAGGTCCCTGGTCCGGCTGACGTTGCTGGACGTGGCGACCCGGGAGTTCGTTGCGTTGGATTCGGCCGACGCGGGCGAGGTCGGCTGGCAAACGGAGTCAACCGATTCCCAGGCCGCGTTGCGGTTGCGCGTGGCGGGATTCCCAGAGAGCGCCGTAGAGGTTGAGATCACCGTGGCTCTGGAGGCCGGGTCCGCCCTCAGTACCTGGCGGATGCGCGTCTCCGGCGTCGGACCGGGACTATCTGCGCATCAATGCACGTGCCCAATTGTGACTGGTCTGATGAAAGCGGGCGATCCGGCGCCCGGCGAGTGCCTCGTCGTCCCGATGCATGGCGAAGGGTTCGTCTTCGAGGACCCCTATCCGGTCGTCGACAACCTGCCCCTCATGACAGGCGATGGACCGGAGTCGCCCGCCGTCGGGATGGGCGGGTTCCACGGCGAGTACCCAGGGCTGATGTCGGTACAGATTGCCCTCTACTACCACGACGAAGCGGGCGTCTATCTGGCGGCGCATGATTCCGGGTCAAACGTCAAGAGCTTCTCTGTCGGGGCCTCAGGCGGAGACAATCCGTATCCCGCCATGTCCATCTCGCACGCAGCGGCCGAGGCGCCGTTGACCGATGCTTCCTGGGACTACGACACGGTGCTTGGCGTGTTCCATGGCGACTGGTATGACGGGGCCGACATCTACAAGGCGTGGGGCACGCGGCAGTGGTGGTGTGAGGAGAGGCTGGCCGAACGCGACTTCCCGGAGTGGGCCTCGGAGGGCTTCGGCGTCTTTCAGATGTCGAACTACCACATCCCCACCATCGAGCTGAACCACAGCTTGAGCGAGATAGCCGACACGGTCAACCACGTGTCGGTCGACGCCGGCGTGCCGCTCGTCTCGCTGATCTTCAACTACGAGAACGGCGGAGGATGGACCGGACCGATCGGCCTGCTGCCGCCGCGTGAGGGCGAGGCGGCGTTCCGTAGTGCCATGCAGGCCCTTCGAGATGCCGGTAACCATGGCTTCGTATACATCCCCGGCGGCAACTGGTACGTGGCCATCAACAGCTACAAACCGCCCTTCGACAGTTGGTCGGAGTTTGAGCGCGACGGACGGCCGAACGCCGAGATGGACGTGCGGGGGGACGTGAATGTATCGAGCTGGTACGATGGCTGGGAGGCCACGCGGCTGTGTCCGGCCACGGAGTACCTGAAGCGCCTCACGATCGACATGGCCGTCGCATGCGTTGACTTGGGCTGTGACGTTGTGCAGATCGACAACTTCCCTTGCGGCGGGGTCACGCAGCCGTGCTACAGCCCGAGCCACGGCCACCCCCTCGGCAGTGGCGCCTGGCGTGCTCGGGCTTGGGCGGACATCCTCGCCGAAACGAGGCGTCAGGCGCGGGAGGCCAACCCGGACTGCCTGCTGACCACCGAGGGCATTGCCGAGTGTTTCATCCCGTGGTTGGATCTGTACGACATGCGCGCCGGCAACATGGAGTACTTCGGCCACTGGGGACCGGGCTTGCCCATGGGCTCCCGCACGATCCCGCTGTTTGGGTACATCTACGGCGGCTACATCGGCGCATACCTCGCCGCGATGCCGGAGGCGAACCGGCCCGAAGTCCAATACTGGACGTTGTGCATTGGACGGACGCTCGCCCAGGGCGTTGTGCCCTCGACCGGCAAGTACTTCCCCGAGCCTCGCGAACTGAACCCGGTGACCCTCGGCTTCTACGGCAAGGCGCTCCGGGCGATGCGCGATTGCTGGAAGCACATCATGTTTGGCGAGATGCTGCGCCCGCCGCCGATTGACGTGCCGCTGGTCGAGGCCTCCTACATGAAGTTCGTGCTCGATGGCCAGCGCCACGAGATGGATCCGCGTCGGCGACACGTGGTGAAGGACCTGGCGGTCCAGCATTCCGCCTGGCGGGCTGAGGACGGAAGCCTGGCGTGGGTCTTCGCCAATGTCGCGCCGGAGCCGGTGGCATTCGACGTGACGCTGAGCCCCGCAGACGGCGCCGGCTCACTTTGGGATGTCGACGTGCGAGATGACGGCGTCAGCCGGCGGCTCGAACGGGCCGTCACGCTGCCGCGTTCGACACGGCTTGAGATGGAGCCGCTTTCCGTGGTAGTAGTCACCGCCGACCAGCCGGCAGAGCTTTGAGGGTGCCTGAATGACCGCGCGCGAGCGCTTCATCAACACGCTGACGTACCAGCCGACGGATCGAGTGCCCTTCATGGAGATCGCCATGTGGGGACAGACGCAGGAGCGGTGGGAACGCGAGGGCATGCCGCCGGGAATGTCAATGGGCCTCATGACGGGCTGCGAGCACTTCGGCCTTGAGGGCTACGACGCCGTTGACATGAGCCTCGCGCCGATGCCCGCGTTCGACACTGTGGTGCTACACGAAGACGAGCGCGAGGAGACGTTCATCGACGGGTGGGGGCGCACGCGACGGGCTCTCAAGGAGGGCACCGTGCGCGGCACCCGCCTCACGATGGATCAGTACATGGACTTCCCCGTGCGCGACCGGGAGAGCTTCCTCGCGATGAGGCGCCGCTACGAGAGTGACCCCATCGAGCGTTACCCGGGCGATTGGGCGAGTGTTGCGGGACGCATGACGCAGACGGACATGCCTCGCACGGTGCTCAACCCTCTCGGCGGGACGTTTGGCTACTACAGCATGCTGCGCAATTGGATCGGCACGGAGCGCCTTTCCTACCTCTTCCACGACGACCCGGCGCTCATCGACGAGTGTCTAGAGTGCTTGTCGGACTTCGTCACCCGCCTGCTCGCGAAGGCCCTTAGCGAGGCGACCTTTGACTTCTACATCATCCACGAGGACATGGCGGGCAAGGGCGGGCCGCTGATGGGGCCTCAGCTCTTCCGGCGCTTCCTGTCGCCGCACTACCGTCGGCTGATGGAGTTCTTCCACGGCCACGGGGTCGAGTTGATTCTGGTGGATACGGATGGCGACTTCGAGGCGCTGATCCCGGAGTTCCTCGACGCGGGCGTCAACGGGTTCTGCCCGATGGAAGTCGCCGCAGGCATGGATCCCGTGGCGATGCGCCGCAGGTATGGGAAGACGTTTTCGATGCTCGGCGGGATAGACAAACGGGAGGTCGCCAAGGGCCGCGAGGCGATTGACCGACTGATCGACGACGTGGTGCGCCCGCTGGTCGAGGAGGGCGGCTACATCCCGACCATCGACCACTCCATCCCACCCGACGTGTCCTACGGTGACTTCCAGTATTGGCTGGAGAGGAAGCGCGACACGCTCGCAGTGACCTGACGCTCGACGCGGCAGCTACCTTGGCGACCAGAACATCACCGGAGCGGTGATCCCTCCGGTGCCGATCTCATCCACGCGGTCGTTAGTGATCTTCACGGCGATGGTGTTGGCCTCGCCGCATCGCGCGGCGTTGGTGGCGTCGAACTCAAACGGCAGGAATGCTCCGGCCGCGCCCGGCAAGGCATCCCTGGGCTCAGCGCTCGTGCCCAGCAACGTCCCGTTGAGCCAGACCTTCGCTGTCTCATCCACACCCCCAAACCACAGGTACACCGTTCGCCCGTCGAAACGCTCCGGCAACGTGACCTGCGCGCGATACCAGGCCGTCCCCTTGTAGTAGTGCAGGCCCTGATCGCTCCAGCTCGCCGTCTTCGTCCGCATCATCTGCCAGCCGCCGCCGATGGGGCCATCGCGGTGCCAGCCGGCCGATTCACCCACGTTCGTCGGGTCGACCAGGAAGTCCCATGCGTCCGGCAGCCCCGCCACGAGTTCGCCGGTGACGCAGGTCCGCTCGTGCCCGGATTCGGTGCACGGGGACCAGAACCGCGTGACGAACGACCTCGCCGCGCGCCACCAGAGCAACCGCGCTTCGCGATCGTTGGTGCTGTTGAATGGGGTCTCAACCTCGTCTTCCGTCGGCTCACTCGGATACAAGCGGATGTCAACCATCGTCTGAGTGATCTCCCGGAGTTCGCCCAGGGCCTCCTGCGCCCGCGCGAAGTCGAATCTGTTGCGCGCGTCGAGCATGTCTCGGAATGCGTCGAGGTGCTCGTAGCTCAGGCGGAACATCCGCACGCGTTGAGCGAAGATGTCGTCACCCGCGGCCCTTGCCTCAGCCTTCCTCAGCAGAGAGTGCCCGCGCCTCATGCGCTCATCCGTGAAGACCTTAGGCATGGGATAGCTGGCGCCGGTGTGACAGTCCGTGTCGCGGTATGCGTTGTCGATCATCGTGAGATACTCGCCCATAGGCCCTGCGGCGGGTCCGAAGAATCTCGCGGCGAAGTCATCCAGGACCGCGTCGACGTCCGTGTCGACATCCCACATGAGCCGGGCCGCGATGTAGAGCGTGGGCCCGTGGGACGCCCATGACGGGGCGCACTCCACCCGCCAGCCCGTGATCCCCGCCTCGTGCGCGACGCGTGTCTCGTCTCGCACGGCGTGGATCTTGCTGAACGGGAAGCCTGGACAGGCGAGGTTGTAGTAGTATCCGCGCTCGAAGACCTCGGGGACAAGCTCGCCCCAATCCGCCATCAGCGACCGATAGAAGGACCGGTCCGGGCAGATGGGATTTGACATGCCGTGGATACGGCAGAGCGTTATCGGCGCCAGAGCCGGCACGATGTGAGGGCTCGGCTTGTGCTTGCGGGGGGGCAGCTTGTAGGTGTGGTAGGCATAGAAGCCGATTCTCTTGTCGGGGTACACCTCATGCACTCCGCTCAGGATCTGGTTGAAGAGCCAGATGTAGCGGTCAGTGACCGAGGGCTCCGCCGCATAGGCGTCCCACTCTCCTGAGTCCAGCGCCTTGCAGGTATCGCACTCGCAGAATCCTCCCCCGTCGTTTGGGCCCATGCCGACCCATGGCGCGTCCGGGTTCCGCTCGAAGTAGTCCAGCGCCCACGCCGTGGCCCGTCTGACCACCTCGGGATTGCTTACGCAGAGCTGTCGCGGCGATCTCTCGCCATCGAGCCACGCGAACAACTCCGGCTCGTCGTCGAAGGTCGCCTTGGGGAGCAAACCGACGCCGTGCGCGCCCGGGAAGTACATCCCGCCCAACCGCTGTCGCCGATACCACGGTAGGTCTCGAGACACGGTCTGCAGGTGGCGGTGCGGGAATGATGGCGCCTGGACCGTCTTCCCCATTTGCGCGGTCACAGTGCGCGCCTTGGGAATGACCGTGCCCAGATCCCCGGGCATGTACCACCGGCATCCGAGTTGCTCCAGCAGCTCATACGCGGCGAAGAGCGTCCCCTCGGGTGAGAGCCCAGCCAGCGCGATGCCGCCGGCATCAATCGATACCAAGAACGAAGCCGGATCGGCGCTTACCTGTCGGATGTCTGTTTCAGCGGATGGAGTGAGTGACGAGCCGATCCTGATCGCCAGGCGCTCATCGTTGGGGTCCGCGTGCCGGATTTCCAGCCTCGCGCCAGACATCGCGTGGATGTGATCGCGTAGTTCTCTGGCAGCCAGTTCCTCATCGGGTGCGGGGTCCGAGGGGAGGATGAGCGCCGAAGCCGGGCGACCGTCGTCCACCAAGACGATGTGTTCCTGCCCCGTGGCGAACCGGTGGCTCGTGAGCGCCAGCAGAACGGCAGTCGCGCCAATCATCCGCGTCCGATTCACGTGGTCCTCCCGCGAGGCGCGAGATATCAGCCTCGCCGCGACCTTCGCCCAGGCTCATTCGGTGCCCTTCCGGCCTCGGGCGGGGTGGCCGACGTCAACGGACAGCGCGTCCGGGCACGCAGGCGGTCGCTCTATGAGGTGCGGATGCCTGGGGACCACTTCGCCATACTCGTCCGACGGTGAAGCGCCCCGCAACGCACCCAGGTCACGCTTCCCCCTGGCTCGCCTGGCTACCGGTCAGTCGCCCGCTAGTTGCGCGGGCGTGAGTTCGTTCAGTAGCGGCTGGCCCGAGACATAGCGCTCGACATTCTGCACGAACAGGTCCCAGATGCGGTCGAGGAAGTAGGGCGATGCGCTTGAGCCCGAGACGTGGGGCGTGATGATGACGTTCGGAAATCGCCACAGAGCGTGGTCCGCCGGCATCGGGTAGTAGTAGTGGGTGTCTAGCGCTGCCCCGGCGATCCACCCTTCACGCAGAGCCTGAAGCAACGCTTTCTCCTGCACGAGTGGCCCGCGTGCGGGATTGAGCAGGAACGCCGTTGGGCGCATGGCGCGCAACAGGTCGGCTCCGATGATGCCCTTCGTCGAGGGAGTCAACGGCATGCTCAGCACCAGGAAATCGAGCCCCGCCAGGAACTCGCTCTCCTCGCCCTGAAGGAAGACGCGGTCGGGGAGCGTCCCCTCCGGGTCGCCCGTGCCGGGAATGCTATAGGTTTCGCGCCGCGGGCCGACCCCCTGCCGCGACATGACATGTACCGTCATCCCCATTGCGTTTGCGAGTCGCGCGGTCTCGCGACCGATGCCCCCATAACCCCAGATGCCTACGGTGTGGCCCCGGATCTCGTTCTGGAACCGGGCGGATCGGTCGAAGATGCCGCTTTCTTGGTTGCGGATCATCCCGCGCAGGTCGCGAGCCAGGTTCACCATCATCGCGAGATTCCACTCGGCGATAGCGGTGTCGAACACCCCCAGCGCATTGCAGGCGCGCGCGCCGCGCAGGTGCAGGTCCAGCCCGTAGAGTTGCGAGTACCCCGCCGATGCGATCTGGACCAACTCGAGCGCGTCCATGGCCTCGACGTTGGCGGGCGGCATCGTGCAGAAGATGATGTGTCTGTGGCGGAGGGCGTCGACCGGAAGCGGGCGCGCCTCCTCGCTGGGCTCGACGCGCTGGACTGTCACGTCCGGCAACATCTCGATGCGGGCACGGCCGGCTGGGTTGTCCGGCATGTCCACCAGGATGTGCTTCACAGGCAGTACCTCACGTCGTGAGGATCTTCCCCGGAACGCTGTTGAACTCGCCGCTGCCGGGGATGAACGGGTAACGGCTCGCGATCTCATCGGTCAGCGTGATCCCCAGGCCGGGATCGCGCGGCGGCAGCACCATGCCGTCCTGCATGGCGAAGCCATCGCCGATGATATCCGCGTGAAGACCAGCGTAGGCCGGTGGAATCTCCAGGATGACCGTATTGGAGCAGGCGAATCCGCAGTGCAGGTTCTGCATGAGCGCCCCGCCGGCGCCCCACGCGTGCGTGGCAACCTTGCGCCCGCGCTTGTCCAGCATTTCCGCTACCTTGACGAACTCCATCAGGCCTCCCGTGAAGGCGGCGTCGGGCTGGCCGATGTCAAAGGCGTCCTGTTCGGCGAACACGCGCCACTCGCAAGTGGCGGTCAGGCACTCGCCGCCGGCAATGGGCACCGGTGTGCTTCGACAGAGCTCGGCGTAACCCCACGGGTCCGTGTAGTGCAGCGGCTCCTCGAAGAAGAAGAGATCGAAGGGCTTGACGGCTTCCATGACAGCCTTTGCCGTCACCAGATCCCAAGTGGTGTCTGGGTGGTTCCCCATGTGCCCATCCAGCATGACCTCAACCTCGCCACCGACCTCCGCGCGCACGATGGCCAGCTTGCTCGCCTCCAGGTCCGCTGCCTCGGAGGGGGAGTTGGGCGTGTGAGACACGCCGTCCGCATAGGAGCCAACGCCCAGCTTGACGGCTTGGAAGCCCAGGTCGAGATAGAAGTCGATCTTCGCGAGCAGCTTGTCCGGCGGGTAATTGCTGGGGCCGCCGGTGGCGTAACCCAACAGCCTCTCGTGCCTGCAGCCCCCGAGCAACTCATGGACCGGCACACCCTCGGCCTTGCCTCGCAAGTCCCATAGAGCCGCTTCGATCCCGCTCAAAACGGCGGCGCCCAGGCCCGTGCGGCACCAGTAGTTCCCGCAGTGGTACATCCGCGCCCACAGCCGTGGGATGTCGTCGACTGTCTGCCCAATCAGGATCGGGGCGAAAAACTCCACGATGCCCGGCACGACCTCGGGGCAGAAATAACCGGCGTAGGTCTCGCCGAGGCCCGTTGGGGCAGAGTCGGTGTGGATCCGGATGAACGCCGCGCTGCGCAGCCCCCGACATTCCGAGAGGAAGGGGTCGTTCGTGCATGGCCCCGTGAGCAGAATGGTCGTCACATCGGTGATCTTCACTGTGGGTGCCTGGTCCGTCGGTCCGCTATGAGGGCGCGCTACTCGCTCGTCGCGGCCCGCAAGAGAAGCTCCTCGCCGATCTCGTACCACTGGTCGGCGAGCGAATGCCCAACGTCATCGGTTTCCGTATACCAGAGCCGACTCGATTCAGTGCCCGCTCGTCTCTCGGCCCGGCGGAAACTCTCCGCGAAGTCGCGGCAACTGCCGGTGTCGGCGCGCTCGTCGTTTCCGCCGATGGCGACGAACACGTCCCTGCCGACCATGCCATCGACGAGCCGCGCGAGCCGTAGGTCGGCCACGTCGTCGCGCTCTCGGGCGGCCTCGAACTCCTTCAGTTGTCGCCAGTCCGTAACCGGCGCAAAGCCCGCGCCGGCCGCGATTCGCTCATCGGCGGCGAGAAGTCGCAGCGCCATGTAGCCACCTCGCGACGTTCCACAGACGGCAATGCGACCCGGCCGCGCCCAGCCACGCCGGATGCACTCGTCGATGAGAGCCTTCGCGTCATCGACGAACGCCCCGAAGGGATCCTCGCCCGCGGCAAAGGCGTTGCGCCAGCCTGTGATGCCATCACCGAAGTCATCGACACGTTCGCCGTGCGACGGGAGCGTGAAGCTCGCCGCCCGATGACCGTTGGCCAGGAAGTGCTGAGCGGGCTGTCCGTAGGGCGCCCCGAACAGGGACGTGTTGCGATCGCCGGCGAAGGTCAGCAGGAGGGCCGGGTCCTCGGCCAGCCGGTCCTTGGGCGGCGAGAGGACCTTGGCGGCGAAGGCACGCTTTCCAGCTCGTACGGGGAACCCCTTGACCTTGTAGTCGGCCGTCTTCAGGGCCGGCGCGTTGGCGGGAGCCTGCAGGTAGACGCAATAGAGCCGCGGCGGCTCGTCGCCCGTCTCACTCAGTCGGATCCGGAAGCGGACCGTGCGCCCTTCGAGGTCGCTGATCTCGCCCTCGGGCCAAGTCACGGGAATGTCCAGGCCGCTTGCGTCGGACGTGGCGGCGGCATTGTCGCCCGAGAACTCGGGCAGCAGGCCGAAGCGCTCATCGGCGATCTCAACGCTCATGCCGTCCGCGCCTTCGGCGTTCAGCAGTATCTGGCATCCGCCCTCGGGCAGCGTGATCGGGCATGACCATACGGAGCCCGTCGCTGAGTTGGGCACCAGCCCGAGCGCCCCCCACCGGTCGCGGGGAAGCGTGGCCAGCGCCACCTCGGCGTAGTAGTGCTCGAGATGCGATCCGTCGCTGTAAGGGGCGTTGCGCCAGCGACCGTGATAGATGCGCGTCTCGTCGCCCACGTTCAGGATCCCGTTGGCCTGGCACAGCACCGTCGGGTGTTGCTCGCCCTGGGCCGGAGTCACCGGGGAATCTTCCGCGGCCAGCCAGACGTGGCCTTTGACCGGCTCGCGGAAGGCCATCCCATCGTTGCTGACCACCAACCCCAGGTCACCTGAGATCTTCCCGAAGTCCGCGTCGTTGTGCCAGATGCAGTACAGCCCGACGAGCACGTTTCCGAGACTGGTTGCCCCGACCCCCAGGTGCACCTCGTCGCGCTTTGGACCGGGGGCGTATGGAAGGGCGAATGACTCTCCGCACTCCTGCAGCCAGTGGTCGAAGTCCGGCGAGACCCAGACCGTTCCCTGTCGGCCGCGTTCCCGGCCGGATTCGCCGGGCAGGAACGTCTGCGAGTTGGCGAAGTAGAGCCCGTTGTGCTTGTAGAAGGACGCGTGCTCGAGGAAGGCCTGGATCGGAGGGTCGGGCGCGGCATCCCACCGCAGCCCGTCCGGGCTCGTCGCGATCCGCATCGTGGGGTAGTCCCACGGGTCGTATTGCGTCCAGAACGCGAGCTTGTACTGCCTCGCGGGGTCGGGATCGTCGTCCCGGATCACGCAGGCATCCCCCGTGAGGGCGCTCGGCAGGTCCAGGGCGTTGTTATCCCGGTCCCCTTTGAACATGAGCTGCTGGAGGTCGGGCTTCGTCCACCTAATGCCGTCGTCGCTCTCGGCGTAACAGATCGGCCCCGGGATGACGTCGTCCTTCCATCGGTCCGCCTGCGCGTGGAGTTCCGGCGGCCAGTCCGGGTTGCGCCCAAGGTGGCACGGGTAGTACCACATCCGAAACTTGCCCTCGTCGAAGAGCACGGTCCCGTAGAAGTGCGTCGCCAGGTAGTCCGGAGCGTCGGGATCATCCCGGCTGGGCGTCAGGACCGGCTTCTCGCGGACGGAGGGTTTCGTGAGGTAATAGCAGAGGTTGCTCTTGAGAGGGAGCGACGCGTCGTCGATCGCCAGAAGGACGGCTCGGCCCCCGGTGGACGCACCGGTCGTCGGGAAGAGGAACTGACCGGCAAGGCCCAGGACAGCCAGCGAGGTCCCCGGAGTTCGTCCATGGTGCGCGGGCATCTTCCCACTCTCCTTGCAGTGCGTGTCGCGGCGGCAAAGTGAGGCGCTTGCCCCTGATATAAACCGCAACTGGCGCGAGTGTCAAACGGCGCGCGCCGAGCGCCCCAAGTCCCCGCCAGTGGCAGGACGGGCTTGTACCGGGAACGAATTTGCGGGAGCGACAGATTCGACGGCCTGGCCAGATGAGGAGAGACGATGTGCAGGAGATGAGCGCGCGGGAACGCTTCTTGAGGACGATGAACTTCGAGCCGGCGGATCGCCTGCCGATCATGATGAACTGGCTGACGGCCCCGTACGTGCAGGAACTCATCGGGCTCGCCCCGGAGGAGTACTGGGCGGACCAGATCGGAGCACACGCTCGGGCGTTCAGAATCCTGGGCGTAGACTTCTGCGAACAACTCGCATTCCCCCCTCGGGAGGAGAGCCAGCGTAGCTGGTCCGGTGGCAAGGAGACGCGCTGGCTAGATCCGGATGCCGTGGCGGCGGATCTGGACCGCCATAGTGCGGAGGCCGAGCGCGATCTGGCGTCCGCGCCGTCGCGTCGCGAGACGCATATCCAGGCGATCTGCGACTATCAGGTCGTCACGCAGCGGCGCCTGGGCGACGATTGCCTGTGGCTCTTTGGCATGGATGCGCACGGTCCGCATGGCATCGGCTTCCCGTACGGGGCCTATGGCTACGAGGGTTTCTTCCTGGCCGTGGGCGCCCATCCCGAGGTCATGGAGCGCTACTGGCGAACGGGGGCACAACTGGCGCGCTGGCACAACGAGTGTGTCGCCGAGGCGGCGCGCCGGCTGGACTGGCCGCGGATCGGTTACATGGGCAGCGACATGACGACGCAGACGGGCAACATGATCTCACCCGCCATCATGGCCCAGCGCTTCTTCCCGCACCTGGGAGATGCTTTGGAGCCGTTGGTGGGCGCCGGGTTCAAGCTGATCTGGCACAGCGACGGCAACATGAACGACATGATCGACCCGCTGATCGACCTCGGCATCGCTGGCTTCCAGGGCTTCCAGGAGGAGTGCGGGACGCGCGTAGTCGATGTCGCCAAACGGCGCGCTCGCAACGGTGACCCGCTGATCCTCTGGGGCTCGGTCTCCGCCGTTGACGTGGTGCGCAGCGGGACCTTCGCGGATATCCGCCGCGAGGTGGAGCGCGTGCTGGATGAGTGGACGCATCCGGGCCTGTGCCTGGGCACGGCCAGCGCCATGATGGAAGACGTGCCACACGCCAATATCACGGAGATGTACCGGCTCTTTCGCACGCTCGGAGCCGCGCAACGCGGACGCAACTGATGCCGCGAGCCGGACGCCATCAGAGGAGTGAACTGAGATGAGATTCAGCCTCGTGTTTGCCGCCGGCTTACTATTCCAGGCTGTCGCGGTAGGCCAGTCGGCCAGTATGGCCGGCAGTCCACTTGTCATCTCCGTCAAAGACTTTGGAGCTGAGGGAGACTGGGACTGGGGCAACCAGACGGGGGCGGATGACACTGCGGCGTTCCAGAAGGCCATCGACTATGCGGCCAGCCCTGCGTCCGAGAGCGCGGTCGTCTACTTCCCCGCAGGCTCCTATCGCATCTCGTCGACCATCTACCTCCCAAACTGGGTCCGCGTCACGGGCGACAACGGACGGAACTCCCAGATACACGCCGATCCGGACTTTGCGGACGCGTGCATGTTCCACGCGAAGAACGGCGAGCAATCGATGTTCAACAGCCGGCTTGAGAACCTATGGATACGGGTGCATGACAACGCGAGGATAGAGGCTGTGATCAGGGCCGATGCCTGGCAGGAGAACTGCGGGATGTCCGGGGTCGTGATAACCGGGTTCACCAAGTACGGGATTGAGCTTCAGTTCGGCTATGGCGGGGCCGCCACGCTGCACGTGGAGGACTGCGAGATCTTCGCCGGACCGAGCGCCGTGGAGGACTCCGCGGGAATCTATGTCCATCAGATCAGCCTCGTCGCGGCTTTCATGCTTCGCGTCGACTCGACGACCATCGCGGGGGCCTCAAGCGCCAAGCCTCTCGGGTACGGCATCTTCATGGAGAACGACACGCTCGCAGCGCGCGTCGTGCATTTCGAGTATGCCAGGCACGGCGTCTGGCTGGAGCGCAAGTCCAACGCGATCCTCGACGCGCTGACAGGTTCGTTCACTCGGACGGGCTCCGCGGACCTCGTGGGCCTCGCAACGAATTGGGAGGGCTTCCTCGCGGGCCGAGGACTGATGCCCAACGGTTTTGAGTACACCGTGCGTGACACCCGCTCTGGGGACCACAAGCGAGGCAACGTTTCTCAGATCGATCTGCCGCAGGAGTGACCGCCACGGGGCCGGGGTCGTCGCGCTCGTAACGCCAATCGCCGAGTACCAAGGAGCACAGGCATGGCACGACACGCGCTCGTCGTCTCCGCGATCGTCATGGCATCGATGGCGTCGGTCGCTCTGGCGGACACTGTATTCGTCGAGGCTGAGAGCTTCGACGCGTCCTCCGACGGCTGGAAGGTCACCGCGAATCCGCAGACACGAGCGGCGTCGCGCGCTGTCACGCTCAACGGCGCTACCGGCCCTGGCGATGCCGTCGCCACGCAGTCGATGACCATCCAGGAGGCCGGCCGACACCGAGTCTGGGTGAGGTACCTGAACCACGGGGAGTGGCGAGGTCCATTTCAGGTCGCCGTGTCGGCCGAGGGGCGCGAGCTGGCCAGCGAAGTCTTCGATCTCGCCGCCGACGAAACCGCGAAGAGCTGGGACTACGTCTGGCAATCGTTCGAGGTGGACCTGCCGGCCGGGGACGTAACCGTCCGGCTCAGCAAGCATGAGGAGCAGAATTGCAGCGGCTACGTCCGCCACGTTGACTGCTTGCTGCTCACCTCCGATCTGGGTCTGGAGCCGAATCACATCGAATTCGGTCCCCAGACCTACCTGCGCGTCACCGTCGGCGACGCGTATGAGCAACCGATTTACGTTCACGTGTTTGCCGACCACTTCCGAGCCCCCTGGTACGCTCACTTCAGCATAGCGAGCGGCGGGCTGACCTCGGGCATCCGTCCCCCGGGGGGAACGCTTCTCGACAGGGGTGCGGTCACGCCATGGTGCAACATCACGCCGATGCTCTACCAGGATTCCGGCGCGATCCTGAACGTGACGGCTCGTTACACGTACCACGACCGCGCGGATCGGCTGAGGGCGACGCTCGAGTTCGCCACGGCGCCCGACGAGGACGCGGTAATCCGAACGATCCGCGCCGACTGCCAGCCGAATGGTCTCGTCATTGCTGCTCCACCGGACCTGACGACTCCCGAGAACATCGCCCGGTTGAGGATCGACATGGAGGTCGCCGAGGAGACCGGCAAGATCGCCGACGCCTTCGGGTGGCCGACGCATGGGCGAAAGCCGGAGCGCTTCCCATTCTTCGTGTCGGCCAGGATTGGCGGCTACGGGACTCCGGTCGATGCCGCCGTGACTGAGCGCGAGGAGAAGACCCTCTCCTACTTCGGCTTCACGCCGGAGAAGAACCGCGTGATCCACGGTCTCTGGCACATGGAGGAGGGCTCGTACTGTCGCCCGGACCTTGGGAAGATGACCGAAAGGGCTGCGAGTCAGGCCGCCGAGTTCAGGGCCCAAGGCGGATCGGTCGAGGACATTGTCTACTGCATGCTCATGGATGAGCCGACGGGCCAAGCCACGAGCTTCATCGCCCAAGATGCGGCGTATGGAGAGGCGTTCCGAGAGTGGCTGAGGGAGATGGGCCTTGAGCCGGCGGATCTGCTGATGGCCGATTGGGGCGAGGTCCGTCCCGTCACTGACGCGCAACGTGATGAGTTCCCCGCTCTCTACTATTTCACGCAACGGTTCCGCACCCGCGCGCTGGGTGATTTCATGGCGACGCAACGCCGGATTCTGGAGGAGGCTTACGGCGGGACGTTCCCCGTGCTCGTCAACTTCAGCGACGGCGCTGTCTATATGGCCAACTTCTGTCTCCAGGGCGTGGACTACTTCGAGTTGCTGGATTCAGACGACCAGAATGCCATCTGGGGCGAGGACTGGTCGAACCTGGCGTCCACCTACCAGTGTGGGGCCTACAACGTCGACCTGATGCGCGCCGCCGCTCGCGAGCGCGGACAGACGCTGGGGCATTACCTGATCGCCTATGCCGGTCGGAAGCCGTGGGACATCAAGCTGAAGGCGACCAGCGAGGTGGCGCGAGGGGTCAAGGCACTGACGAGCTTCTCCTACGGACCCAGTTGGGGCAGCCACGAAGGCGGGCCGCACTGGGTCAGCACTCAGTGGTACGCGAAGCCCGAGACGTGGTCGGCCAACGCGGGAATCGTGAGGGAGATCGGTGGCGCGGAGGACATGCTCACCACGGCCATGCCCGCCCCGGCCAAGGTCGCCATCCTCTACAGCTCCTCGACGGATGTCTGGACGCTGAGCAGCAACTACGCCTATGGCTTCGACCGCATGCACTCGTGGCTGGCGCTCGCCCACGCTCAGATCCCGGCCGACATCGTCTCCGAGCGACAGGTTGCGAAGGGGATGCTCGACGAGTACCAGGTCTGCTACCTGTCGGGTCCGAATCTGAGCCGCGCCGCCGCGGCGAGGGTCAAGGAATGGGTCGAAGCAGGAGGCACGCTATGGCTCAGCGCGGGAGCGGCGGCGAGGGACGAGTACAACCGGCCGCTTTCGCTCCTGAACGACATTCTGCCAGCCGACCGACAGGGCGCGGAGGAACTGCAGAAGCATCTGTCCGCGGGCAAGTCGCTGTACACGCTGGCAGGCCAGGATGAGGCGCGCTGGGACGCGGGCACGGCCGAGGTACTGTCCGTGAAGCAGAACCTCGCGCCACGAGGGAATGCCGAGGTGCTGGCGGCCTTCAGCGACGGGTCTCCGGCGGCCGTGCGGGGGGCGGCGGGCCTGGGCAGCGTGTACTGCGTTGGCTTTCTGCCGGCACTGGCATACATCAAGGCGGCGGAGGTGGCCAGGAACGAGTTGCATGAAGGGACCGACGATCCCGCCGAGGCCGAGCTCCTGGAACGTTCCTACAATCCGTGGGATTATCCGGCGGATGTCCGCGAGTTCATTCTCGCCCCCGTCCGCTCCGCCGGCGTTGAGGCGCCGATTGCGTGTAGCGTGCCGCTCGTCGACGCGGTCTACATGACGTGTGATGAGGGGATTCTCATTCCCCTGGCAAACTACACCTTGAGGCCCATCGAACAGCTCTCGCTGAAGGTTGCCGTAGCCCGCCCCGTTGCGCGCGTCGAGTCCGTGCGCCATGGCGCCTTGGAGTTCAGCCAGGCAGAGCCGGGGCGGCTGGATGTCAGACTGCCCGTGGACAATAACGACTTCGTGAAACTGTACTTCCGCTGATCAGAGCGGGATCGTACCCCTCCGTGGAGGTCCCTATGGACACCGTAGCGCGTCGCGTTTCACTCGCTCTGCTGCTGGCGGCGGCGACCGTGGTTGCACGAGCCGCTCCCGGGCCGCCGGTGGTGGACGAGCCGCTGGGGGCGCGCTATTCCCTGGGGATGACCCTTTGGCACCTGGGTCGTAGCCCGGAGATGATCGCGCGCTTCCACGAGTACCTCCGGCAGGACGGCCACTCCCCCGACAAGCTGATGCTGAAAGCGGCGCTTGCCTACCCGACCAGCCTGCACAGGATTCTGCTGGATTTCGAGCTGGCCAGCCCGGAGCAACTGAACGGTTGGAGAGTCGACGGCGAGCACGCGGTCAGTGGCGCCACCGACGCCGGGCCAACCATGAGCGCGCCGTTGCTCGTGCCGAAGACGGGGACATATCGCATGTGGGTGCGGTACATGGGACGGCCGGAGGCGCGGGCGGTGACGGGCCTGCGCATCTACCGCGCCGGCGAGGAGAGCCCGGGGCCGCTATTCCAGGCGGACGAGATCTACGATGAACCGTCTACCGAAGCCGGGCCGGATTGGCACGACCTGATAGTCGATTTGCCGGCCGGAGACTACACGGTCCGCCTGAGCCACGTGACCCGCTGGTGGCATGGCCCGGGAGCCTATGACCTCCGCAAGATGGACTGCATGTACCTGACCGAGGAGCTGTGGGCAGACCCGCCCACGGCCGAACAACTCCAGGCTATCCGCGACAGCGCCTCTCCTGATGGCCTGCAGTGGGCCACCACCATACCTCTGGCCGCTGCCGACCGAGAGACGTGGGGGTGGTGGCAGGTGCGTCCGCTATCCTGGGAGGACAGTCTCAACAACCCGCGACTGTTCGCCCTGAGCCGTGAGTTCTGGCAACAGACGATCGATGAGCTTGCCGGCCGGGAGTACTCCGAGCAGAAAGACAAACTCCCTGACTACCGCGCGCCGGAGCGCCAGGTGGTCTTCAACGAGACCTGGAACATGGTGGCCAACCCCGCGCGCGCCGCGCGGCAGGTGGCGACCCTCCTGGCCGACGTGCAGACAGAGCCCCTGCCGTACCACTACGTCTGGCATGACATCCCCGGCAACATCCCCGACCTGAGCGCCGCCGATCGGCCCGACGAATACGGCGGCTGGACCTTCACCCAGGGGTGCCTGTTTGCCAGCTATGGCAACCCCAAAGGCACGGTGGCGACCGAGGTCCCCGTCCGCCACGCAGGCACGTACGCCATGTGGGTCCTGTCCAACTCCACCAACCTCGGGTATACGGCTCCCTGGTTTGGCACGGCCAGCGTGGATGGCCAGGAGCAGTTCACGTATCACCACGAGGGCAAGATCCCCAGCGTCTGGATGAAGATGGGCGAAGTGACGGTGGACGAGGTGGGGCCGGTGAGGGTGAAGTTCACCCTCGATGGCGCCGGTGCCGGCGGGACGTATCGACGCGTGTACACCCTCTTCCTGGTGGACGACCTGGACTTCACTCCCAAGGGCACCACGCGCCCTCCGTGGACCCACGACATGTACCAAGAGCGCGCGACACAAGCGGGAGCCGAGCCGGGCGAGGAGTTGCTCGTGTGGACCACCGACAACCCCTACACGCCCCTGAGCCAGGAAGTCTGGGCAGACCATACCACGGTGGGGCGCTCCTGGCCCGAGCAACCGGTGAGCGGCCGCGAGACCGAGAGACACCTGGTCATGGCGCAAGACACCGTCCGCGCCGTGCAGGTGGGTCTCCGCAATCTGACCGGGGAGCCATTGGCGCTTGACGTGCGAGGCGGGCCGCTCCACCAGGGCCAGAAGACCTTCCCCAACACGGCCCACTGGCGCGTGGTGGCCTTCGCGCCGTCGGGACCCGATCGGCAGAACTGGACGCCATTCTTTCTGCTCCGCCGGCCCAATGTCACCGTGCCTCCCCACAACGTCGCCGGTATGTGGCTCACCGTAGACTCTCATGGCCTCGATCCGGGGGAGTACGCCACGGAACTGAAGTTGACGGGGAAGGGCTTGCCACCGCACGTGGTCACCGTCCGCGCCCGCGTCGCCCTTGTTACCGTGGCTCCGCAACAGCCGGTCTTGGTGGATGGTTACACGCGGCCGCACGAAGGCGAGGACCACCTGCGGGACTTCGTGGAGCATGGCCTCAAGATCTGGCGAGGTGAGATGCTCAAGGCCGACATAGACAAGTGGGGGATTCGCCTGTTGGCCGCGCGCTGCAGAACCGCCGAGGACGTCGCCCGAATTCGGGCCCTGGGCGTTGACTACGATGACTGGTTCGCGGTCATCATGGACGAGCCCCACGGTGAGACCGAGGAGAAGCTGAAGCCGTACCTGGACGCGGCGAAGGCTCTGCGCGACCTTGACCCAGAGGTCCGCATCTCTTTCAACCCAGGCGAGGCGTGGACGGTCCCGACCTTCGAGATCCTGGAACCCTACTGCGATTTCTGGCTGCCATACATCTTGCACCTGTCCCAGCATTGGGGTGGCCCGGAGAAATGGGCTATCTACAAGGCCAAGCCGTGGATGTGGTACACGACGCCGTGCCTGTGGGACAAGAACCCCGATCTGCCTAACAGCATCGCCGCGCAGATACGGCAAGTGCCCGGCCAGACCGGCCTCTGCGTGGGCACGGCCTTTTTCGCCCTCAACTACCCCTGGCGTGACCAGTGGGACACCGCGTACGAGCACATCCGTGACGCCTCAACCATGGGCGCGGTCATCTCCCGCCATGGGCCCGTCCCCACTCGCACGTGGGAGGCGATCCGGGAGGCCATCCAGACGGCCGATATGGCCATGCTCGTGCGGGAGAAGGTGGGCGCTGACAGGTTCGAAGACGTCACTGATCCCGCGCTGCAGGAGCTGATCGCGGAGGGCACGGCCGACGAGCTGATTGGCTGGCTACAGCAGCACCCGTGAGCGGGCCAGTGCCGCGATTCCGCGCTGGCTGAACGGTCAACTACTCCTCGTAGAACCAGTCCACGCCGATCCGCGCCATGTGAATCCCCTCGCGATTGTGGTAGCCGACGAGGACGACATCATCGTCGAGGAACTCGACGCACTGGTAGCCGAAGTCATCTTCGGGGTCTTGCGCGATGTGGCGCTGGTGGATGAGCGTCTCGCCCTCGTCCTTGGAGATGGCCGCCGTAAGGGTGCAGCGGCGATGGATCTTGGGGTTCTCCGCGTCGACTGACTTCTCGCTGATCCAGATGAACAGAAGATCGCCGGTCGAGGGAATGCGCCGGACGGTGGGAAGCCCGGCGTAGGGCATGGGGATGTCCTCCCGCTTGATGGGCGGACCCCACGATTCCCCTTTGTCATCGGAGTAGGCGAACACGGGATAGCCATGGTAGGTGCGAGCGAACATCAGCAGGCGGCCGTCCTTGAGTTCGACCACGTCCGCTTCCTGGACTTCGACCTTCTCGTCCCCAAACAGGTCGACCGTGTTCGAGCTGGGGTACCAACTGTACCCGCCGTCGTCGGAGGCGAACGAGATGCCCACGTATCCGCTGTGGTCGCTGGTGCTGGGGAGGTAGGCCTTGTACTCCCCGACCGCCAGAATCCGGCCGGTTGACAGGCGCTGGATTCGATCGTTGTGGACCAGGAGGTAGCCGGGGTGGGGCGTGTAGCAGAACTGCTCGCTCCACGTCACCCCGTCGTCGGAGGAGCGCCGGTAGTAGTTGGTGGCGTAGTACGGCGTGGCGGGATGGGTGCTGTGGTAGTAGGTGAGCAGGATGTCGCCGCCTTCGAGGCGGAGGAGGCCTGGGGCCCCGATGTTGCCCTTGGCGGGCGCCTCAAGCCGGTTCACGAGGACCGACGGCTCGCCCCACGTGCGGCCCTGGTCGGTCGACTTCACCGCCATGATGTCCCCGTCGGCATATGCCATCAGGATCGAGCCGTCGGTGAGTTGGATGAAGTCGCCCATGATCCCGCGGTAGCCGTGGTCCTTGCGTGGCTTCTGGATCGCATGGCTGTCCTCGAAGAGTCCATCACTGGCGGCGGCCGTCGCGAGCGAGATGAGCAAGACAATGGCAAACTGGGTCGCGCATGTGGGCATGGTCTTCTCCTCTGGGTGCCGGATCTGGCGCACATTCCCAGCCGCCACTTCGTGACGCGCCGTGCAACGGCCTCTACGCTTTATTAGTGTCAGACACCATTTTACTAGGGCCGGTATTCGGCGTTATGATGCCTGAAACAGCCGTAAAACTAGTGTCTGACACTAATTGATTCTCGCTACGTGGTGATCCAGAAGGGTTGGGTCCAGGCAGTGGTGGCGCCGCGACCCAGGCACTCCGCGCGCGCGTAGATCGCCTCCGAGGGGCACCCCGACTCCGTCCGCGGCACGTCCGGCAGTGCTGCGAACTCATCCATCATCAGCGTGCTCGAGCCGGCTCCCACCTTCTTCACGATCGCCCCGGCCCTGACGATCCAACGCACCTCGTCGGCGTCTGACTCCACCATCACCGCCTGCCCGTCGTCACTCGCGCCGGTTCGGCTGATCGTCACGCCGTTTGAGGCGTAGAACCGTCCGGCGGCCAGCGCATCCACGATACCCTCGGGCGTGACCGGTTGGTCGCCCGGCCACTGTACGCAGTTCCACGCGACGAAGCAGTCATCTGCCCGGTGCTGATCGTCCGTGGCATGGCCGAACACGCGCCACCCTTTGCCCAGCAGTCTGTCCCACCGGTCGGTGGCCTTCGCCTCGCCACTGAGCCGCTCGACGACGCCCGTGTAGATCTCCATCCCACGCATCCCTTCCATGGTGTCCAGCAGCTCGTCTGTCGCGTAGTCGGCCCATGGCCGCCAGTTCGGGTGGTCGAAGATGAAGAGCCCGCCCGCCGCGTGGGCCTGCTCCATGATCTCCCTTGGCGTCAGCTCGTGCGGCGGCAGCGTCCTGTCAGCGCCCAGATGCATCAGCGTCTGGCCGAAACGCGAGGTCACCTCCACCGCCTGTATGATACACATCGAGGTGTGGGCCCGCAGCGCGTCGGCCTTGAGCAGAGAATCGTGCTCGGACAGCGCCAGGTAATCATGCCCCGCTGCCTCGTAATGGCGGACGATGTCCTGGGGATCGAGTTCGCCGTCGGAGACGGTGGAGTGTCCGTGGTGGTTCCCCCGCAGCCAACGGTGTGGCGCATCGAGCCCCAAGTACGTCGACGTAAACCGTGCCATCTTGCCCGATTCCTCTCGATTCTCGGAGCGCTGCTCCTATCCATCACCATTCGCCGGTCATGCGGGCGTCCCTCCGATTGGCCGGGCGAGCAGTTCTGGGCATGTGGACCTCGGCGCGGGAGGAGCAGCGCTCGTCATGGGGAGGATGACGCTCGGCATGCGGCCAACTCGCACCCAGATGGGCGGAAGTGGCCGCAGTCCCACAGCGGACATGTGGGATGGCTGCGGATCCGATGGAAGGGGAAACGGCTTCGTGAAGCGTCCGACCGGCGGCTCGCACGAGGGGGCAAGTCCACCGACGCCGTCGGACGGCGCGGACGACACTCGGCCGCTCGGCAGACCTGGATCGCTCCGCAGGCGCCTCACCGCGATCATGGTCGGGATCGCCACAGTTCCCCTGGCCCTTGGCGTCCTGTTGTCGTATCTCTATGCGCGAGAGGCGATGCGCGGACAGGTCTTCCGCCACATGGAGTCGGTGGCGGAGAGCAAGGCCACGTATGTGGAGCGCTTGGTCGCCGAACGGGTCCATGATGCCACCGTCTTCGCCGAGGGTCGAGCCCTACGCGATGGGATCTTAAGCCTTGTCCCTGCCCGCGCGGCCCATGGTGAGGCGGGCGAAGAAGCGCAGCAGATCGTCACTGCGGGGCTGCGCACGTTCCTGGACGATTACACCGACTATCTGAGCGCGTCAGTCACTGATGTGGCCACGGGCGATCAGCTCTTCTGCGTGGGGACGGACATGCCCGGGGATTGCGAGTCCCACGTTGGGAGCCCGGACGTCGCCGAGTCGCAAGCCGCGTCAGGGCGGTGGATCTCTCCGGCCCACCGGCACGACGATGGCCGTCCCACTGTAGCTCTGGTCGTGCCCATACGCCACCCGGAGCCCGCTGCAGGCCGGACGGAACCCCTTGCGCAGTTGGTGCTGCACCTGGACCTCGCTCGGAGCATCCACCCATTCCTGAATGATCTAACCGGCATGGGCACGACGGGTGAGGTCGTGTTGGTTGATGGAAGCGGGCTGGCCCTCAAGGACCTCCGCTACGAACCGAACACCGCGTTGGCCCGGAAGATCACTGCCCTGCCTGCGCTCAGGGCAGCTGGGGGAGAGACGGGAGTCGTGGAGGTCGATGACTACCGACCGAAGCCAGTACTGGCCGCCTATCGCCACCTGCGGACACTCGGCTGGGGCCTCGTGGCGAAGACGGATGCCAGCGAGGCGTACGCGCCCATCAGGCAGCTCGCCATATTGCTCGCAAGCGTGGGCATCGCGGTGGCCGCGCTGACCGCAGGGCTCGCGCATTGGCTGGCCGGACGGACGGCGCGACCGATCGCACAGCTCTCCGCCGCCGCGCGCGCTATGGCGAACGGCGACCTCACGGCCCGCGTGCAGACGGGCGGGTCCGACGATATCGCCAGGCTCGCGCGGGACTTCAACGCCATGGGAGACCAGCTCTCGCGGATCTATGGCGAACTCGAAGAGAGGGTCCGCGACCGCACCGCTCAGTTGGAGCGGAGCAACACCGACCTCGAGATGTTCGCCTTTGTGGCCTCGCACGATCTGCGCGAGCCGCTGCGAATCGTGACCATGTCCGTGCAGTTACTCGCCCGACGCTACGACGAAGAGTTGGATGAGGACGCGAAGAAGTGGATTGGACGCGCTGTGGATGGCGCCGCCCGGATGGCAACGCTCATCGCCGACATCCTGGCGTTCTCACGGGTCGGGGCGGCCGACGCCGCGTTCGAGCCGACCGACCTGGAGGCGGTGCTGGACCAGACGCTCAGGTACCTGGAGCCCGCGATGGCTGAGTCCGACGCGATCATCGCGCGCGCTCCGCTGCCGACTGTCACGTGCGATGCATCTCAGTTCGAGCAGATTCTCCAGAATCTGATCGGCAATGCGATCAAGTTCCGGAGCGAGGCGGCGCCGCGGATGGAGGTCGCCGCGAGACGCGAGAGCGCCGAATGGGTGTTCTCCGTCAGTGACAATGGTATCGGCATTGCGCCTGAGCACGCGGATGACATTTTTGATGCGTTCCACCGACTGCACTCCAAGGATGAGCACCCCGGCACCGGCATAGGCTTGGCCACTTGCAGGCGGATCGTCGAGCGCCACGGTGGGCGGATATGGGTGGAGTCCCGCCCCGAGGAGGGCTCGGTCTTCTACTTCACTATCCCCGATGGCGCGCCCGGCGCCACGCCGGCCAAGGGAGCCGACCATGCCTGTTGACGTGCTGCTGGTTGAGGACAATCCCGTTGACGCCGAAGTCGCGTTGGAGGCGCTCGCCCAGGAGACGCCAGACGTCCGGGTTAGCCTGGTCAAGGATGGCGCGGAGGCGCTGGCCTTCCTTCGTCGCGAGGCCCCACATTCCGCGGCGATGTGTCCCAACATGATCCTGCTGGACCTGAATCTCCCCGTGAAGAGCGGGCGGGATGTGTTGGCGGAGATCAAGGCGGACCCTGAGTTGAGGCACATCCCGGTGGTCGTTCTGACGGCTTCGGCGAATGAGCGCGACATCCGCGAATGCTACGAGCTGCAGGCGAGTAGCTACGTGACCAAACCAGCGGACTTGGATGAGTTCATCGATGCCGTGACCGCCATTCGGACGTACTGGCTGACGTTCGCGCAACTCCCCGAGCAGCGGCAACGTGGGAGGAGTTAGGCCCGGGGAAGCGCTGAACGGGAACATGTTCGGAGGTGATTGGCGTGATTCGAGCCATCGTTGCGGATGATGAGGAAGTGTCGGCGGGTCTGCTCACGGATCTCTTGTCGGCGACGGCAAAGGTCGAGGTCGTCGGCACGGCGAGCAGCGGGGCGGAGTGCCTGCAGCTCGTTGAGCGGGAGCGGCCCGACGTCGTCTTCCTCGACATCCGCATGCCCGACATCGATGGTCTGGAAGTGGCGGAGACGGTCATTCAGGAGGAAGATCCCCCGCTGATCGTATTCGTGACGGACCACGACGAGTACGCGGCAAAGGCCTTTGGCCTCGAGGCGCTCGATTACGTGGTCAAGGGGATCGATCTCGAGGCCTTCGAGCAGCGCGTCGGTGAGACTGTGCAGCGACTCGACCGAGCGGTCGCGCGAAAGGGCTCGTCCCTCGACGCGCTTCGCGAGTCACTGGCTCGACTGAGCGCCGGCAACGCGCGACCGGGGCACAGGAAGCTCCCTGTGAAAGACTACGACGAGCGAACTGTACGACTCGTTGATCCGGCCTCGGTGATCTACGTTCAGCGCTCCGGGGGGCATGCCGTCCTGCAGAGCACCGAGAAGCAGTTCCGAACGTACCACACGATCGATCGCCTGGAGCAGAGGCTGGCCGGCGACGGTTTCATGCGGGCTAACCGTGGGGCGCTCATCAACGTCAACTACATCGACCATCTCATCCCCAACGGAGACGGGTCATACGACGCCGTCCTCGGAGACGATGGGCAAACAGTGTTGACGATCTCCCGCGGACGAGCCCGGCCGTTCCTGGAATCACTTGGAATGTGAGCGCCAGCCGTCGTGCCCGCCAGCTCACCACCCGCCGCGGCCCCCCATTTGCGCTTCGTCAGAGACGGTCGCCCGGCAATCCCCTCCATTCGCGCCCTGAATACACCGTTCGCGGGACGAGCCCAAGAAACCCCCGAGATCCCTGCTATAGGTGACCGTGTCGCCCAGAGCGTTGGTGACCGTCGCGAGGAAGTTGTTGTCATCGTGGGTGTAGCTTGTCACCTTGCCGAGCGGGTCGGTGACTTTGGTCAGCCGGCCGGCGCCGTCGTACGCGTAGGCGACTGTGGCATCCGTCGCGTCGGTCACCGCCTGGAGTCGTTCTGAGGCGTAAGTGTAAGTCGTGCGATTGCCCAGCGGGTCGATCTTGGCCGAGATGCTGCCGTCATCGTGGATCGTGGTTCGAGTGTAACCCAGTGGGTCTGTGATGCTCGTGCCGCCGCCGCCGTAGGTGAACGTCGTCACGCCACTTTCGGGATTGGTGACTGTCTCGATCTGGTCGGCTCCGTCGTAGGTGAAGGTGCGCGTGTAACCGTCCGGCGTCTTCACCGATGTCATCCGGTGCTCGTTGTCGTACCCGTACTCGGTGATGCACAGCCCCGGCGTGGTGACCTTTACCAGGTCTCCGTTATTGTCCACATCAAACAGCGTGTCGCGGCCGGCCGGATCGGTGATCTGCTCCACGCAATCATTCACGTCGTACGACAGAGACCAGACACGGGACAGCGGACCGGAGATCGTCTGCAGACGATCGCTGCCATCGTAGTTGTGGGTGAACACATTACCGCGACGGTCAGTGTGGGTCTCCAGCTGTCCGCCACCAACGTATTTCCACTGCCGTCCCCACACGGTTTCCTCCGTGTACGTGCCGGGACCAGGTCCTGCGGTCACCTCCGTGTCGACGCCGGGAGGCTTTACTTCATTGACGTACGTGCGCACCGCCCCACCAGCGGTTTTGACGTCATACGTGATTCCCATCCCTTCATAGACTGTCACCACAAGCGACTTGAAGATGCTCGACGCCCAGCCGAACCCGAACGGGCTGGATTCGGGGTTGGCGACGTTGTAGGTCCAGTCTACCGGCGCTTCGACGCCACTGGACGGCACCAAACCTCCGGTAGTCCACACGTTGCCATGCACGGGGTCGAAGGAGAAGTCGGACGTCGTGCACGCCAAGCACCCCTCGGTTCCGCTGCCTTCGGATGGCTCGCAGTCGGGCCGACCGGAAACCCCGCCCGGGGGACACGCCGCCTCCTCGCATCCACTCCCCTCGCCGGTGGGCGGAATATCTTGACGGTCGTCCGGCCGCGCCTTCTCGGTCGCCGCAATCCGCTCGTTCAACCGCGGATCGCGAAGCGCCCCTAGGTCGACGGCTATCGGCCGGCTCGGCCTGAAGCCCGCGTAGCCATCGGTCGCCGACCCACTTGCCGCTCCAGCAGTCTCGCCCCACCCGCTGCCCTGACACGGATCGTTAGGCTCCCAGTCACAGCCGCACGAGTACAGCGTCGGGTAATCTCTCGGCTCCGGTCCCTCCCCCCAACCTGGATTTCCCAGCACGCCATGGTCCGTCTTCTTGTCGGTCGTTGCCACGGTCATCCCTCCTGCTCTTCGGTTGACATCTCTCGTCCGTCTCAGCTCTGTCTCGCACGGGCGGGCCATCCCGGCCCGTCACCTTCCCGCCGCATCTATCCCTGGTTGCAGCCAATACTAATACAACTTATATTAGCAGTTTGAATAGAACTGTCAAGATATATTCACAAATAAGCCGGCTCGTGGAGGTGCGCAAGCCGACGGCTTCCCGGCGAGCCGTTAGACTGCATCGCGCTCGGAGACGTGTTGGGGCACTTCCACGATCCCATCTTCCGGCAGATATCAGCGGCGGATGTCCCGGTCGCCGCCTGCCACAACGCAAGCACGATCTGCTGCCCCGAGTGCCGCTCTCCCTTCATGAATCCGACCCTCCTGCGTGTCAACACGGCCGCGATTCGCTAGCATCCCAGGCGGGCTAAGATGCGGGGAGTAGAATCGGATTCGGACGGAGTGAAGGGGGTAATGCCGATGGAGCGGGAGCGACACGCGCTGGAGCAGATCAGCCAGACACTGAGGCGAGGTGGAGAAACGTCAGGGCGTGACGGTTGCGCGGGAACGGCCGCCAAGTCGTCAGCCGCCCCGTGGTCTCGTTCGCGCCACCATATACTTGCTGACCGCGTCGTCAACGAGGTTGGGCGCTACGATCCGGAAGTCTTCGACCACGTTCGTTGGCAGATCGCGGCACGTATCGAGACCCCGGGAATCGGGAGCCGTGGATGTCTAACGAGCGACGGCTTCGACCGAACTGACGGCCGTGATCTCGAATGCGGCGCCCGGCGCAAGGCGGCCGACCATATCGATCGTGAACTTCCCGGTCTTGCCCGCACGGAGTTTCTTGATACCCGCGCGGCCAATGCCCACGATCTCGCCACCTTCGCGGACGGTCGCGACGACGTCGACCCGCACGTTCGCGGCACCGTCGTTGCGGACCATACCGGTGATCTTCGTGTCGCTCTTCCACTGAGAGAAGAGGATCGGGACGTCACCAAGCGCCACCGGCGCGGCGTCCCATCGCTCCCACGGCTGGGCGACGTGAACTGTGGCTTCGTCGAACTGCTGCCTGAGTCGGATGCGCTTGACGAGCGTCCTCGTCTCGCCCGGTGCCAACGCCCAGAGGGTGTGGGCGGGGTCCAGAGAGTCGAGGTTTCCGTTTGAGCCGACGACATTCCCGCTGGCGTTATAGGCGGTGATGTCGATCAGGGCATTTCGAAGACCCAGGCCGGCATTCGGGTTCTCAACGGTGAAGACGGCCAACGCTTCGTCGCCTCCGGCTGCCATGGTATCGAAGTCGCGAACCACCAGCGGCCTCACGCCCGCGGCGCCAACCTTCAGATCGACTTCCTGATCACCGTTGACATAGGCGGTGAACTGAAAGCCCGGCGGGAACGTGATGTTCTGTCCCTTGATGAACGCCAGCGGCCACGAGATGATGAGGCCTGCGCCGACGCCGACTCCTGTCCGCCGCTGGCCGTGTTTCCGCTCAATGGCGCGCACTTGAATCTGCGTGCCATCGACCGCGATAACGTAATCGACGATGAAGTCGATCTTGCCTCCTCGGCCAAAGACCTTCGATCCTCTGGAGCGCGTGACCGTGCCCTCGGCTCTGGCGCCGTTGGCCACGAGGATCTCACCGTTCGCGCCGAGGCTCGTGTCTCTCACCACAAGCGACACGGGGTCTGCGAGCTTCTCTCGGCCCGACTTGATTCCCTCAACGAGCTGCAAGGTGATCGGCGTGCCGTCTGGAAGCGTGACCGGCGCCGCCCGCGCGGCCTCGAGGCCGGCGAACAGGGCGATCGCGGTTGCTAGCATGGCTATGCGCGTGCGTTTCATGGTCTCTTCCCCCTCATGTCATCGTTCTGTGGGTCCCTCATCACAAGAACACTCGCGCGACTGCGGGAATCACCCGCGTTGGGCCCGCGGCATCATTGGTCGGCGGCCCCGGGCGCGCGGTATAGGAACGCGGTCGGCGGCAGGGCTTCGCCGATGATCAGGCGGACCTCGTCGATGTAGCCGTCGAACTGATTCCCCGGAACGCCCTGGCCCTGATACGCGACGCAGCCGATGGCGAAACGCTGACGACTGCTGAGGTCCGCGGGAGGCGACAGCGAGGCTTCGTCGACGATCCGGCCGTCCACGTACATTCGCACTGTGCGCTGCGCGCGGGTGACGGCGACATGCTGCCAGACGCCAAACGGCAGCGGCGGGCCGCGCAACGGGCGATCCAGGCTGTTGGCCCCAAACTGCGGGTAATAGGCCGGATCGGCTTCCGAGTCGGCTTGTATCGCGCGCAGCTCGAAACCTCGGTCCTCGAAGTTGCCCGAAATGCCCTTGCCGGCAATCACGGGGCTCGTCGAGGCGGCACGCGGCTGGATCCATGCCTCGAGAGTGAAATCCCGAGCGCCTACGTCCAGCTCATCGATGGCGTTCATTATCAGGGAACTCTCGGGGTCGGCGGTGAACTCCAGAGATCGCCGCGAGGCAAGCGTGTTGGGGAGCATCTCAGAAGGCGGAGCGACGTTGACGCGCTTGATCCCGCCCATGAACACGCCGCCTTCTTGGCCTGGTCCCAGCGCGTCGCGAATGTCCGCGCCGTCCTCCTCCTCAAAGCGCCAGTGCCCGCCGCTGGTATCGGCCTGCGTCTCGGCGGCGCCTTCAGTGGTAGCGCTCGGGGTTGCTGACCAGTCGAAGGGCTCGGCCATCGTTATCCCGACCACCACGGCCTCGTATCCGTCAAGGATTAGTAGGAGTTCGTTGGCCTCCGCGCGCGCGAAGGCGCTGCCCGACCGGATCGAGCATTGGGCCAGCGCTGCCGGCAGGCTGAACTTCACGCTTTGGGTCGACGGCGCCGCGTTCACGGCCACAAGGTCGATGCCCGTGGGGCTCGCCTTGGCCCGCCAGTGCACGTGCTCGTTGTCAGACAGGAGGTGGCCCGGATCGACGTCCTCGGCGAGCAGAATAGGGGAGAGGCGCCGGACTTCCTCGCCGATTGCCTTCGCCGCCGCCCAGCGCTGCTCGCGATCGAACGCCATCATGATGTCTTTGTAGTAGTAGACCACGAGTCCAGTGGCTCCGTGGGTCAGAGCCAGGAATGTCATCGCCCGCATCTCGCGGGGCGTCGGGGCTCGGCCTCGCGTGCGCATCGCGTCCAGCGGCACGGTGGCGCCCGGGATGTCCCGGAAGTCCGGCCGATTCATGTAGCCGCCATACGCTTGAATAACGCACCAGGCCGGCTTCCCACTCGCCGTGGCGGCGATGAGCGCGTCGACGTATGCTCCCACATCGGTGATCCGGCCGCTGTTGCCGATGGGGTATGGGTCGACCGCGAGCACGTCGCCGGCCCCGAGGAAGGCGGCGCTCGTATCGGGATCCGGGTAGTTCATCAGCGTGAGCGTAAACCGGGACGGATCGGCCGCGCGCGTCCATTGATGATGTTGCGAAACGGCTTCGGCATCCTTCTCCTCGTCGGAGAGGTACCAGCCGAGAATCGCCGGATGCTCCTTGAGCCGGTTGACATCCTCGGTGATGGCCTCCTGCTCGGTTCGCCCCTCTAGGAACGGGCTCTCTCCCCACATGCCCTTGGCGTAGTAGTCCTTGAGCGAGAAGATCTCTCGCAGCCCGCGCTCTTGCAGCGCGTCCAGGTATTGGATTTGCGCGTCAGGAGGGCTTCCCGGCCCGGCGTAGTTGATCAGCATGTGGAACGGGCTGTCGGCCAGATCATCGAGGACGGCACCCATCGCGGCCGGGTCCGTTAGCATCTGGCCGGGCGTGTTGGCCACGTAGATCGCCAGCGGGAAGACGGGCTCGTCGTTGATCAGGAACCGGGCGCCGTCGATGTTCACGCGGGCCGGCTGCGCCTCCGCGCCGGCCACGCCGGCCACCAGCGCCGCGAGTCCGAGCATGCGGATCACGTTGACGTGGCGGGGCCTCATGAGCTGCCTCCCTTCGCTCGGAACCCGTAGAGGTCAGCGTCAACCATCTCCACCAGCACGCGCGCGGGCCTGTTCCGTAGCGCCGCCAGGTTGGCGCCATTCCTGAATGTCACCACATGCTCGATGCTGTTGGCATGGATGGGCTCGCAGTCGTCAAATGAGAAACCGTCGAGCATCCGGTTGAGGCACAGGTGCGGGGCGGACGAAGGCGTCGCGTGATCGCGAAGCGTGCCGACGGGCTCAGCGGGCGCCAATCCAACGCGGACTCGGCCGTGGCTGGCGTCTACGTTCAGTCGCAGCGTATCGCCATCCACGATCATTGGCTTGCTGATCAATACCTCCGGCTGCGTCCCGGCCCGCAGGCTCACGTAGCGGTTGTGCTTCTGCACGTACAGGGCGGTATTGTGCTTCACGACCCGGTTGTGGTAGTACGGGTTCTGCAACGGGTTGTTGCGGATGACGAGATGGTCGCCATCCATGACGTTGACATAGAACCAGTCCTCATCCCCGACACGCAGCGGCGGAAGCGAGCCGATGACCACCCGGTCGTAGGCGTCCTCCTCCGTGCCGTGCGGGATCCACGCCTCGCGGCTGGAGGTCCGGTCCCATGTCTTGCCGCCGTCACGGCTGAGGGTGATCCGCAACTCGTTGGTGCCCTTGCGATACCACGGCCAGACATGCGGGTGGTCTGGTGTCGGGGTCAGAATCCCGCCACTCTCGCCGGTCGTGCGGTCGGAGTGGAACCAGCTCAGCAGGCCCATGACGACGCCCTCAGCACAGAAGGGCATCAGCATCATCGGTTCGTCATACTGGTGCGGCAAGTGCGGGTCGTCGGCGTCCGGGTAGAGCGCGGCCTCGGAGTGCCAGTTGATGAGGTCCTTCGACGCGAAGCGAGCTACCTCCCGCGAGGGCATCCAACTCGGCGTTACCCCCTGGTCGATTGCCACCCATTCGTCGTGGATGTCGTCATAGTAATGCAGCATGCGGCGGCGGGGATTGAACTCGCTGTCTGCCGAGACAAGCTTCTCTCTCCAGTCTGGGTCGCCTAGGAAGTCGGGCAGCTCCTTGGCGAAGTATCCTTGCGGTGAGTGCTCCCACGTGGCCATTACGCCGACATTCTCGTCTGTCACCAGCCGCAGGGCGAATTGTCGGCCCGGATCCGTGACGTTGCCGTGCCGGCCGAGGTCGAACACGTATGAGAACGGCGCGCCGAGGTTGTTCTCGCGAGTGGTACCGAGAGGCGTCGGAGTTGGGCCTGTCGACAGGTCAGCCGCCGCCGGCGCGTCGCGCAGGCCTAGGTCCGGTTTCTCCCAGTGGATGCCGTCTGGGCTAGTTGCGTATGCAACGGCGCTACGCATGTGATGGGCGACGTCCTCGGTCTGCGCGGCGAGACCGGGGTCCCACCACATCGCCTGGTAGAAGGCGAAGAACGTGCCATCCTCTCGGCGACCAACGTAGTTCGCCGCCGCGCCGAACGTCTCCCACGGCTGGTCGGCCGGTAGCACCACCCCCATTGCCCGTGGATGGTGCGTGACGCGGTCGAATCCAGTGACGCGGGCGAAGGGGTAGTCGTCGATCGCCAGATGCCAGGATGCGTTTAGCCTTGGGATGTCGACGGAACGCGCGTGTTCGAGACCCATGTGAGGCTCCTGGCGGCATCTGTGGACGCGTTGAGGTGCGAGGTTGCTCTCCCCCTGACTTCGGCTCAGCCGCCGCGCGATCCTGCCCGAGTCTTCTCGCTCGCTGCGTCGGCGATCTCGGCCAGCGTTGCCGGCCTTACCTCGAGCCCGGCCTCGGAGGCCGCGGCTTCGATGGCATCGGCGACGGCCTCCAGAGCCTGGCGCGCGGGCTCCGCCGGATCGCCGTACTCGCGCGTGTTGTGGGTCATGACAACGACCGATTTCAGCCACCAGTCCAACTCGATCTGGCGAGCCACATGACGGCGGATCAGATCTTCTGACAGTTGCAGGATGTCGTCTCGCTCAAGACGGAGGTGCCTCGCGTCAGCGATCTCGTCCGCGGGGCGATTGATGTCACGCAGGTCTACCGCAGTCGGCATCTCGATAAATGGCAGGTCCCCAGCGCTCAGTCGCGATTCTCGCGATGCCTGGTGAGCGAAGGGCTCAGCGCCGACCCAGGTGGCTCCAATCTCAGGGCGGTTGCGGCCCGGCAGCGAAACGCTGCCCTGACTGAATCCCAAGCCGGCGAGGATTGGGAACGTGTCGTCGGTAGCCGAGAAACAGCCCGGTCGAAAACTCTTAGGCGTAGCACCGATCGCGGCGCCCACGCGGTCCCGCCCGACGCGCAGGATCTCCCGCTGCTCATCCGCGGCCAACTCGCCAAGGTGCCTGTCATGCCCGAAGTCGGTCGTCTGCGGGTGCATGTGCATCCCAAGGTCAGCCCCGGCCATGGCCAGGTCAGTCGCGACGTCGGCCTGGACCTCGGCGAGACGAGGAATGAGGAAAAGCGTTGCTCGGTGCCCGCGATCCGCCAGCGCCTCAACGTACCCGCTCATCGCGCGCTCGCTGAGCGCCCAGTCAGCGGGCCCGCCGGTGATGCACTCCTCGCCGATGGTCTCGCAATCCATCGTCCAACTGACATACAGCGTATCACGATCCATCATGGCTCTCGCTCACCTCATGATCATTGGCGGCTTGATCACCGACTGCCACCGGTATGATGCTGCCGTCAGTCGGGTTCTCCGACAGCCTGCAGCGCGCAGTCGTCATACGTGACATGACCTTCGTTGTAATGGCCTCCGATGCGCGTGTCGAGGATGAAGCGGACGCGCGTCGAGTTGGCCGTGGTGGTGAACGTTACCGCGCGTTCGGTGTAGTCGCCGGCCTCGGTGATCTCGGCCTTTGAGTGCTCAGCGATGACGTTGCCGCGGGCGTCGAGTTCCTGGATGGCCAGCCCGGCCGAATCGCCTGGGGTCGCGCCGAAGCCCTTCCCGTGAAGGTCGATCCCCTGCACGAAGCCGGAAGCGCGGTACTGCGTGTCTGGCATCACCAAGACATCCTGGTAGACCATCGTGTGGCCGTCGCCATCGGTGTGAGTGCGTAGGGCCTGCTCGCCGGTGCGGACATCGGGCAAGCCCGTCTCAGGATGGATGGAGTAGGCTGATTCGCCCCAGATGTAGCAACGGCTCGGGCTGGCGAAGACGTACGTCCATCCGAAGCCCCCTGCCGATTCCCCGACGCGGCCAGTCGTGCCCGCGGCGCCCTGCTCGAAGCCGGGGTTGACTAGCAGATTGGCGTCGGACACGGTCTCCGCCGCCTGCATGGTGACGGGCTCCACTCCATAGTGGCGGATGCCTTCGCCCACCTCGATGGCCTGACAGATCGCCTCGCCGCCGTAGGTGCCGCGGAACCGTATCGCGATGACGCCGTGCTTGGTCGCGACGTCCCTGAAGACGAGTTCCGCGGCCCGGTTGAAGCCGCCGGCCGTCGCGGCGATGTCAAGCGCCGTTATCAGCGGCTCCCCGTTGATTTCGATGTCCATCACGCGCTGGCTCGCCTCGATGCGGCGCGTCTCGGCCAGTAGCAGGCGCACGTCGTATTCCCCGGGCGCGAGCGTGAAATATGCTGTGAACTCGGGCGCGTGAACGCCATACCTGAACAGCTCCGGATCCCGTGTCCCGGCGATGCCGGAGACTCGCCTCTGCATCCACCAGGAAAGATCCACCGGATCGGTAGCGTTGCCCGTCCTGACCACGAGTTCGGTTGCCGGCGCCCACGAGTCCTGGCTCACATAGTCGGTTCGCTTGGGGTAGCCCAGGATGACCCGCTGCGGCTGCGTGGGGCGCGGCGCGACGTCGCGGCGGCCACGCGCGTCCTCGTTCGACCACTGGACCCCGCTGATGGCGACCTCGCTCCCTGGCGACGCGGGATTGCCCTCGCCGCGCGCCACGATCCGAATCTCATGGCTCCCCCCGGGCAGCCCGTTCCGGTAGTACAGCACCTGCTCGTGACGTGACCTCGGCGACCAACAGTCGACGGAAACGAGCTGCTTCTCCCCATCAACATACACGTCCGCCAGCCCGCCCGCCGGCCCCACCGAGCCCATGACGCGAACTTGGTTGCCGGTGAATCGATGCATCAGAACCGCGCCCGATGTGGCGGCCGTGACGCGGTCTTGCCGGCGGCTCCATTTGTCGTCCAGGTCAAGCTCCCACGCGGGAAGCGACTGCTGCGGGTCATCGCCCTCGATGGCGATGTGCCGCGACCCCTCGTGGCGAATCGTGACGATGAAGTCCCGGGAGCCCGTGGCCGCCCACTCCCACCCGCCGTCTGGGGCGCTCGACTCCGCCAGCAGCTTGCCGTCCGCCGTCACCCGCTTCGGCTTGTAGGAGAGGCGCAGCACGTCCTCACATCCCGGCGGGGCGTCGAAGGTCTCGTACTCGATCCGCCCATCGCCATACACGACCCGCCGGACCACCGAACTCGACCGCACGATGTGGTTCTCGCGCCCGGCCCCAAACGGCCCGGGCATCCAGGCTATGGCGGCAAGCACGTGGCGAAGGGCCATGGGGTGAGCGATCTTGAACCAGCTCCCCGCGACTATCGCGCCACCGTCGATGTTGTCCTCGACGACTCCCGTCTCGTGCATGTCATACGTCGCCAGAATCATCTGCCGCCGGGCCATCTCGGCAGCCCACTCGTCCTCGGCGAGCACGCCGTATTCGGCATAGACCGTCGCCAGTTCCATCGGCCCGTACCAGAGCGATCGCCCACAGCATGCCGGGCCCTCGGGGTACGCCCAGGCACCCGAGTACACATCGCCCCCTGAGCCTGGGGCGGCGCAGGAGCGGTGGATGAAGAGGTTCATGATGTTCCGGCAGTCAGCGCGCCAGTTCGGGAACTCATCGGGTCGCTCCATCATGTACCTGACAGCGAACTCGGTCACGTTCTCGGCCTGAAGATAGTTCTCCCAATCCCAGTAGTTTCGCGCCCAGGTGTCGGCCTGAGCCCAGAGCGGGAGGAGTTCATCGTTCAGGTATCTGCCGCCGGCCTCGCGCGCCGCGAGCAGCGCTCCGTGGCGACCCTCATAGCCCATGTCGATGAGTGAATCGAAGAACTCCAGGATGAAGACCACGCCGCCGGTCTGCAGGTCGCCCCAGGGCGCGTCCTCGGGGTTCGCGTACCGCCCCCACGGCGCGGCGCCCGGCGTCAGATCGCATTCCATGGCCAGCACATCCGCCCAGTGTTTCGCAGCCTTCAGCCAACGCTCGTTGCCGACCATCTGAAACGCCCGGACCATGCCCAAGCCCACCTCGGCGACGATGTCGAGCTGAATCATCCCGCGCGGATCGGCTTTCCCGTATGGCTTGCCCTTCACTGGCACGCTGATGAGGAAGCGCGCCCACGGGTATGCCGGTCCCGTCTGCATATGGTCGAGAAGCACGTCGGCGGTGAGGGAGATGTGCGCGATGGCGGCCGGATCGCCGGAGTAGCGGTAGTAATCGACCAGGCTGAGCAGCACGTACGCCGCGCGCTGGCCGAGGTCGCCGTTGGCCCAGTCGCCGATCGGCGGAATGGTGATCGTGCCGTCCGGCGCGATCCGCCACGCCCCGCTGTAGACATAGTGCGGGGCGGGAGTCGGAGCATTGAGCGCCCAGGGGTAGCGCTTCAGAGTCTCCGCGGCGATGCGCGCGCGGAGATCACACTGCCCGTTCTGGCCCGCGTACCAGGGAGCGATGACGCCGTGTTCGTCCTCGACGGCCTCGTGGGCGTAGTAGCGAGGTAGCGACTGCTGGGTGACTCCCGGGCAACTCAGCAGAATCAGGATGAGCGCGATCCCGGCGACCGTGCGGACCATTTGGTTATCTCCAAACTGGGTACCCGCATCCCTGGCCGACCGAGCACCCATTCGTCGCGACCCTTCGGCAGCCAGGCGTCACATGCCTCCACATACGAGGGTTTCGCGCGCCAATCGCGAAGCGTCTGTCGAAGCTGCGGCAAGCCCGCCGGGGGGAGACACGATGACCTTCAGCACCAAGCCTCGAGTGATCTACAACGACGACACCTGCTCGCTCCGCACCATCGAGCCGCCACACGCTGTGGAGCAGGTCTCTAGAGCCCTCGACTACCTTGCCGACAGTCAGGTCGATTGCCTGTGCTGGTGCATGTCGACGGGCGATATCGCCTATTCCTGGCCTTCGGAGGTGATGGAGAATGCCTTCGATCTCGCAGAGAAGGACGCGGGCGTCGAGATGGCTCGGATGAGTACCGAGAGCAACCTCCTGCTCTCCCTCCATCGGGAGGGCGTCGACTACCTGCCTCATCTGATCGATCTGGCCCACCAGCGCGGCATCTCGTTCTTCGGAAGCTTCCGCATGAACGACGCGCACCACAAGTCCCGCCCCCATGGGATGCTGGCGAGCGAGTTCTGGAAGAGCCACCAAGAGTGGCGGCTCTGGGAGGTGACCGATGGGAGGACCTACTACAACGCGTGCCTGGACTACTCGTTCCCCGAGGTCCGACAGCTCCGACTCGACGCGATTCGCGAAGTTGCAGGCCTCTACGATCTCGATGGCATCGAACTTGATTGGTGCCGGAATCCCTTCGCCTTCCAGCCGTCGGAGGCGTGGGAGAAGCGGCACATCCTGACCGACTTCACCCGCGAGGTCCGGGCGCTCCTGGCGGAGTTGGGGGCGAAGCGAGGCCGAGAGATTGGGCTCATCATCCGCGTCCCGGCGCACGAGGACAAGCGCAGGCGCGGCGGCATCGATGCTGAGGCGTGGGTCGAGCAAGGCCTGATGGACGCGCTCGTGGTGAGCACGCTCTTCAACAACTACGACGAGGATTTCAGCCCGTGGGTCGACCTCTGTCGGCACCACGGCGTGTTGCTTTACCCATCCGTGGAGGCCGGGCCCGCTCACAACGCGGCGCACAACCACGTCACGCCCGAGACGGTGCGCGAGATCATATCCCGCACGGCGGGAGCGGCTCAGAACTACCTGTCGCAGGAGCCCGATGGCCTGTACCTGTTCAACTACCCGTGCCGGCTGTTCGAGCGCGAATGGACGGACGAGGAGTTCGACGAGTTGGCATTGTTGCTGTCAGACGTCGGAGACCGCGACTCCCTGCGAGGGCGACGGAGGCAATATACCTTCTGGCAGGGCTTGCCGATCCAGATCGAGGCGAGCCGTCCCCCCGAGTTCCATCAGACGGTGGCGTTCACCGTCCGGGATCCAGCCGTGGCCGCCGTGGACACGCGCGTGACGATTCGCTACCGACAGGTCACCGAACGAAATCCCCACGCCACCGAGGTCTTCGAGCAGGGCCCCACGGTCGCGCCGGGCTGGGTCGAGGTCATCCTGAACGGTGTGGCCGTGCCCGAGGGTGTGATGCGGCGGACAGCGCAGCCTGCCGGCAAGATCCCGTCGGGGTTCGAGATAGGGGAGCACGAACTCGTCGAGGTTGAGCCGCCGCCGGGGATGCTCGCGGACGGTAAGAACACGCTGGCGTTTCGCATCCCGCGCTACCCGAGCGAGCGCGATCCGTACATCCACATCTACGAACTCGTGGTCGACGTCCAGCCGGCGCCGTAACACCCGGGTCAGCGGCGCAAGACCGCACACGAGTCTTCAGCGTTCAGCACGGGGTCCTTGCGGCCCGACAGGATGTCGGTGCCGGTCAGTGGTACGGGGGCGATTGTCTTCTCTATCCCGAGGTGGAACAGGAACCACGTCTCGATGCGCCGGTTGGTCGAGATCGCGTGGCGATAGCTGTTGCCGATCTCCGGATCGGCCAGGCATTCGCGGGCTGTTCGCTTCTTGCCGACATGCATGAGGAACGCGCGGATCAAGTCGGTCATCAGGCGCCGGTGAGAGACCCACTCTTCGGACCCGTAGTCCTCTTCCTTGTCGTAGTTCCGATGGTAAGGGATCATCAGGCACGCGCCCTCACCGTAGCGGAAGAACAGCCCCGCATCGGATGTCTGCACATCATTGGGTCGATCGACCTCGACCCGCGCGCCTTGCAGGCCGAACTTGTACTCGCCTGACAGACCCAGCTCATCCCGCCACCACCCCTCGGGCGCGTAGCTGAAGTCGGTTGCGGAGTAGTGCGGGCCCTCCTCCGGCGTGTGGACGAATCCCTCGGCAACCGGGAAGAGCGGGCAATCGGCTGACCACAGCCACTTCCCTCGGAAGATCACTGCGCCGCCGCCCCTCGCAAACTCGTTGATCCGCCGGTAATTGAGGAGCCCTGGGAAGCCGTACGTCTCGGCGAAGCCCTCCGCGTCCCACAGCATCGGCCCATCGCCGGGCGCTCCCGTGGTGTCGAGGATCAGCGCGTCGTACGGGCTCAGGTCAACGTCGTGGGCCTCCCAGATCGGCAGGATATCGTAGTGCGTCAGCCCCGTCACGCTGTAGGGGAGACTGTAGATGTCAGACACGCGCGCGGATATCACCAGCAACCGAGGCGATGACTCGAAACGAGGCAGCCGGCTCATCCGCCTGAGCAATTCCACGTCCTCGGCCCACATCTCCGGCTGTTGGTAGTTCATCGGCTCCGTGTAGAACCCGACCACATCATGCCCCGCGACATATGACGCGAGCGTCCGCTGCCGGCGAACGTCGATACTCGCGGGATTGGCCGACGTTCCGCCGTGCGAGAAGTGGATGATCTCCGCATCGGGGTAGAGCAATCGGTAAGCCCTCTGCGTGTTGTAGTTGTGCCCCGCGTCGTTGTAGACGTCGCAGATCACGCCATCGAAGTGTTGCGCCTCCAGGCGGTGGTCGGTGCGCGGGTTCTCGCCACCCCACAGCACGAGGTCCCACGTGAACGCCTTCAGCCCAGGGCCGTCCGCGTCGCCCGGGTACCTCTCGTGGATGTGTTTCGCGAACTCCACCTGCCCGCCCGATTGCAGGCGCGTTGACATCCACCGATCGAGCAGGAACTTCTGCCACGGCTCCCACGTGGCCGCGTCCTCGAAGCCGAAGCCGACGATCCGCCGAAAGTCAGCCTCATGCCGCCGCACGTTGGGGATGTCTATCCCGCCCGGCCACTTCTTGTTCCAGCCGCTATAGAACGGGTGGTCGTAAGACTGGTTGTCATCCTCGAAGGTATCGAAGTCATCCGGGTCATCGCGTTTCTGCACGTCGGTTCCAAACTGCATCCCCGTCTCTTCCTGCAGGTGGACGCCGTAGAGATTCTCCGCGCCATATCCGTCGACGCACCGATCCACAACCTCGCGCCAGAAGTCGTCGCGCGCCTCGGCGTCGAGCGCGATGTTGGCGTAGCTGTATTTCGACCAGGGGTAAGGCCAACTTGGTCCCCACCAGATCTGCAGCACGTTGCGCTTGCCCGCCCGGGCCAGTTCGGCGCAGCGCTCCGTCGCCAACTCGGGCAGCGGTCCCTCGCCCAGGATGTGCTGGAAGCAGACGTACCTCACGTCATCTGACTCGAGGATGCGCTCGTATGCGTCGTCATCGAGATGGTTCAGTCCGTAGACGATCACCGCGCCCTCGATGCCGTCGGCCCCATATGCCGGCAGCGTCCACGCGCCGATCAGAGCGAACCCGATAGCCAGTCTACGTGCCATCTGCGTCACCTCTTCGCGGGGGTGCCCCTCCCTTCACCACGCTATCGGGCGATCCTTCTCCCCGTCCGGCGGGGGCAGGTTGCCGGCGGAGACGAACCAGCTAGCGAACGTCTCAGGGCTCCGCAACCAACCACGCGCGGTCGACCCAGATCGCCGACACATTCTCCGCGTTGTTTCCTGGAGCAATCCAGAGGGTTATCCACCCGCGCAAGTCGTCGTACACCCCCACGTCGTAGGTGTGGTAGTCGGCATCACCAATGTCGGCGGCGTTCACGACTAACGGCTCGCCTCGGCTGTCGATGCCGCACTGGAATGCCACGCCCTCCGCACCGGTGACTTCGCACCGGACGGAGATGCGGCACCGGAGCCGCTTCCCCTTCTCCGCGGCCGTGGTCACCACCGGAATCCGCCACAGTTCTCGCACGAGGCCCCGCGAACCGTGGGAGCCCGGCATCCAGGCGGCTGTCCCTGTCGAGGCTCGCGGATCGCCGACCGAGCCCTTCGAGAGCGGCGGGTCATCCCCCGCGCCCTTGGCAGCGAACCCGACGTTCTGAAGATCCGCCCAGTCCCCGCGCGGCAATGTCTCGCAGCCCGGCGGAGGCGCGATCTTGCCGACCGCGACCCTCTCGCGAACGCTTGGGAACCAGTCCCGAGCATTCTGCTCCGAGAAGTGGATGATTCCGTTCGCCTCCATCACGTCCAGCACGTGGTCGTAGACGGGCTTGATTTCGTCGTCGACGGGCCACGCCGTCCCGGCGGCTTCCGCCTCCTCCCGCAGTTCATCCCAGCGCGTGAGCAGCACGTACAATAGGGGCAACTCCGCCACCTCGACGCGCTGGGTCAGCGTATCGTCTCCCTCCACCGATGCCATGGCGGCCCGCATGTGCTGGAGGCCCTGCGTCAGCGTGGTGAGATTCAGGAAGTCACTGCTCCCCGGTTGCTGCGTCATGAACAGGTCTTCAGGATGGGCCTCGAGTTCATCGTGGAAGACATCGATGTATGCCTGAACGTGAGGCGCGGCCGGGCCGAAGTAGCCCTCGAGGAACTCGCCCATGAGCGCGTCCGCGTCGCGAGTCGGGTCCCAGAACAGCTTCGCCGACACCCATGCGCGCAGGCGCGACATCTCGGCGCCGGGCGACGTGTAGGCCCCCTGCCCGAAGACGCCCTTTACGCTGTTTCTGGCGAAGTATCGCGCGTTCGGACCCAGGGCCCGCAAGTTTGGGTGGGGGCAGAGGTAGGCGGCGAAGTTGGTGACATAGTCCCAGATGTAGATACGGTCGTGGATCTTGGCCCAGGCCTTGAGATTCCCGCTGAAGACTCGGTTGCGCTTGTTGCGGTACGGGACGCTGTACGAGCACCCGGTCGCGCATAGCCAGATGACCACATTGGGCCGCGGGCGGAGGTTCTTCGGAGGCTTCTGACTCCAGTCGTAGGCCAGCGTGTTGATCGCCATGGCGGGGAACTCGGCCTCCACGGCAACCGCGACCTCGTTCACGAGTTGCAGCAGCGGCCCCATCTGAGAACCCTCTGCCTCCGCGATCGCCTGGCACTTCTCGCACTGGCAGTAGCTGTTGTTGTCGTTCTGCGACACCCAGATATTCGTCGCGTCGGGCTGGTGCGCGCGGATGTCATCCAACACGATCCGCGTCAGCTCGGCAATCGCCTCCGCATTCGTCAGGCAGAGCTGCCCGCCGCTCCCCATACGCTCGCCATCCACCTCGCCGTACCACTCGGGATGCTCCTCGAAGTAGCGGGCGGGCGGCATCTGGTGCCGGAACGAGTGCACTCCACTCAGCTCGGCGTACTTCCCACCGCGTTTCCGGTCGACCTGAGTCCGGCCGCCGTTCAGCCTGTTGCGCGCGCACCAGTCGGCATCCTGACAGTCACCCCAATACGGCTCGCGGTATTCGAAGACCGGGGCATCGCGCGTGTCGAGGTTGGGAATGGACAGCGTAGGAATCTGGGGTATCGTGCTTGCTTGAGGCGTCCACCACCGGCAGCCAACCACGTCTTCCAGGAAGGCATAGACTGCATAGAGCGTGCCGCGAGGACGGCCGCCCGCCAAGACCAGGTCGCTGCCGACGGTCCGGAGGATGAGTTCCTCGCCGCCGAGGCCCTCAACCGAGAAGGTCTCGTCCACCAGTTTCGCCGCGCCGGGCCCGACGAGCAGATTTACGCGGCCAGACGAGCGTTCGCCCGCAATCTCGAAGGTGGCGCCCGTGACCTGTCCGAGGAAATCCGCGAGTTCCTGCGCGGCATGCTTCTCCGGCGCCGTTGCGCCATCCGCGACGACAACGGTCGCCTGACTCACCCCATCACTGGTAAGCTGCATCTGAGTTTCCCCCAATCCAAGCCCAGCTACGGCCAGCAGCATACTCAGCCCGGCCAGTCGTATCAGCATTGTGTCGTGCCTCCGTCCCTCGGTCAGCGCCTTAGACCGGCGTGATCGTCATTCGGATCGTCGCGCGGGTTACGGGCCTGCTCAGATCGATGCCGATGCGCGTGGGGCGTCGGTCGCCCCTGACGTCCTCTTCGATCTCTGTCGCGTTCACGTCGAGGTTGCCGCCGGTGGACACGATGTCCACTCGCACGGCGCCCTTCCCATCCCGGACCATCAAGGCGTCCGACTCCAGTCGCTCCCACTCGCCGAGGGTGATCAGCGCCGTGCCGAACGCGCTTGGAGCGGAGAAGATCACCTCATCAGTCACCGTCAGCGATCCCCGGCCCGTGCGGCTGAAGACGAACTCCCGCTCGAGCTTCTCCAGTCCAGCCACGTCGTATGCTTCGCTCAGGTCGAGGACGATGATATCGCGGTCATCAGTGAACTCCCGGCGCAACACGCGCCCCCTCGCCTCGGCGCCGGCGCTCTGCAGCGTCCCATCCACGAGCGGCACGGGGTGTCCGTATGAGTTGAGCATGTCGCTGTCGTAGCGGTTGGGCCCGAAGGTGCGCGTCGTGTAGAGTTCTGAGCCCGGGTCGATCAAGGGGATCTCGCCGTCGATGGCCACGACGAAGCTGCCCACGTCGTTGTGGTTATGGTGCTCGGCGTTGTGGCCTCCCTTGAGCGCGACGCCGAGGGCTCCCGCCTCTGGTTTGAGCGGCCTTCCCACCAAGATCGTTGCCTCGTCGAACCAACTCCGAAGACCGGTCGGGCTGGACGCGCTCGCGCGCGTCGGGCCGGCGTCGGCCGAATTGGGGAGACCAAAGGCAGCCACCTCCAGGACGCCGAGGGCGTCGGGCACTGTGGCTTCCCAGTCTGCCAGGCCCAGTCCGTAGCGCCGGCTGATGAAGCGCACCAGGTCCGCCGACGGCATTGGCCGAGGGGCGCAGTCAGCGAACGCGGGGTAGACGCCGGGGAGGATCTCCATCCGCGCGCCGAACTGAGCGACGAGCTTCACGTGCTCGTTCGCCATGAGGTCGATGCGGCCGCGTGTCGCTTGCCAGATCGATTCGGCGAGTAGCAAGAAGCGGCCAAAACCGCCATTCCAGTAGCCCAATCCCTCGGTGCACGAGCCATCTGCCGGAAACCCCGACAGGAAGATCGGGATGTAGCGCTCGACCGCCTCGATGTAGATCGCCCGTTCGTCTCGATCCTCGATGAGAGTCAGCGCCGCCCCCACCACGCCGGACAGACAAGCCGCGTTCCAGTTGTGCGTGGCCTCGAGCCAGGTGAACGGCCGCGGCTGGTTGATGAGGATGAGTTCGCCCTCGAGCATCCGGCGGAAGGGCTCGAAGGCCCGGTGGCGGATCTCCCGCCTGATTTGCTCTCGCGCGGCCGTCTCGAGTCGCTCGCCGAGGAGCCAATCCGTGGTCGCGAGGATATGCGAGAGTCTGGCCGTGTCGATGTCGACCTCCGTCGTCTCGCCCCGCCAGTTTGTCAGGTGTGGGTCGTGGAACGTGTGGACCCAGGTTGGTTCGGCGCAGGTCCTCTCGATCGCGTCATGGACCGCCAGGAGGAATCGCCCCTCGCCCTCAACGCACTCAGCCAGAACGAGGTCTCCCAGGCGCGACCGCGCTTCCCTGGCGTAGTCGTTGTACACTTCCTCTCCGCCGGTGCGGACGTGGTCGAGGTAGAGGTCTTCGGTGAGGTCGGGGAAGGGCACGCCCAGCAGCGTCTCGGCTCGGCCCACCACTTCGCGGAAGGCGGGCAGGCCAGCCAGCGCGTCCCAGGGGGGCCTATCCGAAATCGGTCGCCCGAGGCCCGCCGGTCGACTCTCCAACATCGCCGCGATCTGGCCTATTCGGTTGGTGTCCGCTCGGCCCTTGCCCATTCTCTGCCCTCCCGGAAGCGTGCGGTCGCCGCTACGCGACACTGAATTCGGCCTGGGGGGCACCCGTCCCTCCTCGTGAGCGCGCGCCCAGAAGGCGTGTTCGGGCATATTGGAGAACGTGCCTACCGTTGGCATTGAGGTCCGTGAAGAGCGACAGCGCCGTGCCGCTCGCAGGACAGCACGCCCGTGGAGGAAACGCGATGACTCGCCAAGCTAGCGGTCGCATCTGGATGGTCACTTGTATGTCGGTGCTGGGCGTTCCCGCTCAGGCCGCGGAACTGCCAACCGAGGGCCTCGTGCTGCACCTGGATGCGGGCCGGATCGCGGCCGCCGACGTCGGGGATGGGGGCAAGGTCTCGCGCTGGGATGATGTTTCCGGACGCAAGAATCACGTCGCGCAAGCGGATGAGGGAAAACAGCCGGAGCGCATCGCCGACGCGCTGAACGGCCTGGCGGTGCTCAGGTTTTCGGGCGACGAGTACCTTGACGGTCCGGCGGTTCTCGCCGAGGGCGACGCGAGCTTCACCATCGCCGCGGTGTGGATGCGGGAGGACACGGCAGCAGCGCAGGCGATCTGCGAGCAGGCCGGCGGCGGCGAGGGGCGGCGGGCGAGCCTGCTGACGGTCAACGACCGGTACGGTTTCAACGGTCAGAACAATGATCAGCACGACCTGGTGCAGTATCAGGCGGGGGCCTTCAACCTGTCCATCCTGGTCCTGGACGACACCGGGATGGTCCGGCTCTGGCACAACGACGCCCGAGGCGGCACGGGGCGGCGCGGGCAGATCGACAGGACACTCCAGAACACAGGTAGCGATCTGTTCAGAGTCGCCGCGAAAGCCACCAGCGGCGGCGAGTGTCTCCGGGGCGAGATTGCCGAGATCCTCGTCTACGACCGCGTGTTGACCTTCGCTGAGATCGAGACGGTCAACGAGACGCTGGCTGAGAAATGGGATCTCGGGAAGCCGGACGCAGACGGGAAGAGGAGCGTGACGACGATGGCCAAAGAAGACATGGACAAGGGGCCGGATTACACGTCAAAGGTGCCCGCATTCACCTTCGCCGACACGTTGGCGGAGCAAGAGGCCGAGCTGCTGGATAATCCGCTGCTGGCGCGATTCGCCGAGTCGCGGCGCAAGCTCGCGGCTGATCGGTATCGACCCCTCTATCACTTCGTCAGCCCCGAGAGCAGCCTGAACGATCCGAACGGGCTGTGCTTCTGGCAGGGGCGCTGGCATCTCTTCTATCAGGGCTACCCGCCGGAGGACCGGCGCCAGCACTGGGGGCACGCGGTCAGCGACGATCTGATTCACTGGCGCGACCTGCCGTATGCGATCTACCCGCACCCCGAGGAATGCTGCTTCTCCGGCTCGGCGATGGTGGAAGACGACCGTGTCATCGCGATGTACCATGGCACGAAGGTCGGGAACATGGTCGCGGTGTCGGACGATCCGCTGCTGCTGAACTGGGAGAAGGTCACCGGGCAGGCCGTCGTTCCCCATCGCAACGCCGACGGCTCAGTGCCTCCCTACAATGTGTTTGACCCATGCATCTGGAAGCAGGGCGAGTTCTACTACTCCCTCTCCGCCGGAACACTGCCGGCTCCGGGCGGCAAGCGGCAACGCGCAAACTTCCTCCTGCGCTCAGCTGACCTGGCGGAGTGGGAGTACCTGCATCCGTTCGTCGAAGACGACCACTACTCGCTGATCGGCGACGACGGGGCCTGCCCGTACTTCTGGCCCATCGGCGACAAGCACATCCTCCTGCACTTCAGCCACATGAGCGGCGGCAAGTATCTGCTGGGCGATTACGACACCGACCGCGACAAGTTCGTGGTCACCGACGGCGGCGACTTCAATTTCGGCCCGTATGGCCCCGCGGGCGTACACGCGCCGTCGGCCGCGCCCGATGGCGAGGGCGGAGTGATCGCCATCTTCAACATGAATCCTGGCAAGCCGACGCCCGGCTGGGACCAGATCATGTCGCTGCCGCGGCGGCTGACGTTGGGCGATGGCGGCGAGCTGCGCCAGGAGCCGGCGGGAGACCTTGAGTCCCTGCGCGGCGAGCGGAGGCAGGTCGGTGAGACGGTGCTGCCGGCGAACCAGGACGTGGTGCTGGAGGGCGTCAGCGGCAACACCATGGAGCTGCTCGCCGAGATCGATCCGCAAGGCGCGCCGATGATCGAGCTGAACGTCCTGCGCTCGCAGAACCGCGAAGAGTTCACCCGCATCGCGCTCTACCCGCATCGCGGCTACCACCACCGGAGCCGCGATGGGCGGCCGGGCAACGACACTATAGTCACCATCGACACGTCCTACTCCTCCGAGTTGCCCGACGTGCGCTCGAGGGCTCCCGAGACCGCGCCGGTCTACATCCCGGACGGCGAGCCGCTGAAACTGCGCGTGTTCATCGATCGCAGCGTGGTTGAGGTGTTCGTCAATGGCCGCCAGTGCGTCGCGGTGCGAGTCTACCCCGGTCGTGAGGACAGCGTGGGCGTGTCGCTACGCTCGCAAGGCCGCGACGCGGTGTTGAGGTCGCTGGATGCGTGGCAACTGGGCAGCATCTACGACGAGTGACTGGCCGCTCAGAGGCCGCGATAGTTGCGTCGTCGAACCGGCCGCTGAGCCTTGCCCGACAGGAGAAGCCACCCATGCGAATCACAATCGCCATTGCGCTCTGTCTCACCACGTTGCTGCTCGTCGGGTGCCCGAACGAGCCGGTGACCGATCCCGAGACGACATTCTCCCCTGACTCCGAGTCGCCAAGTGACGGCGCGGTCGCCCCTCCGGAGGGCGGTCGTGTCTTCGGCGTCAGCTTCCAGACGATGAACAACCCGTTCTTCGTCGATCTCGACGAGGGCCTCCGCTCCGTCATCGAGGCCAACGGTGACGAACTCGAGACCCTCGATGCCCAGTGGGACAGCCTTAAGCAGAAGAACGATGTCTCCGACCTGATCCTGAAGGGGTGCGCGGGGATCTTCATCAACCCGGTCAACTGGGAGGGCATCAAGGGCAGTCTGCTCCAGGCCAAGGAGAAAGGGATCCCCGTCGTCATCGTCGACGCGCCCGCCAAGGACGCGGCTCTCGCTCTGTGCACCGTCGCTTCCGACAACGTTGAAGCCGGCCGTCTCGCCGCACAGGCCCTCGCGGAAGCGTGCCCTGAGGCGAAGATCGTCGTGCTGCACCACTCGGTCAACAAGGCGTGCATCGATCGCGTCGCGGGCTTCACGGAGATTATCGACACGCACGATGGCATGGAGATCATCGACACCCAGGAGGGCAAGGGAACCAAGGACGGCGGTCGCTCCGTCATGCGCGATCTCGTTGGTCGTTTTCCTGATGTGAACGCAGCCTTCCCGATCAACGATCCGAGCGCCCTGGGCGCTGTATCCGCGCTCGATGCCGCCGGCAAGCTGGACGGTGTCACCATCGTTAGCGTCGATGGCTCCATCGAGGCTGTGGAGGCCATCAAAGCCGGCAAACTCCTCTCGACCTCCGCACAGTTCCCGCATGAGATTGGCACTACGGCGGCGGAGGCCGTCTACGCTCACCTCGCCGGCGAGGATGTTGAGGAGGACATCAAGGTCCGCGTCGAACTCATCTCGGGCGAGAACGCGGACGAGTTCCTGAATGCCGACTGACGCGCCGCCAACTGACGCCGCCGCGCTGCTTGAGCTTCGAGGCGTGACGAAGCGCTTCGGCGGCGTCACCGCGCTTGACGAGGTCGACTTCAATCTGTTCCCTGGCGAGATACACGCTCTGCTCGGCGAGAATGGCGCCGGGAAGTCGACTCTCATCAAGGTGCTCGGCGGGATTCACGCGCCTGACGCGGGCGACATTGTCATTGGCGGATCAGCCGTCGCCATACCCGACGTTGCCACTGCCGACGGCCATGGCATCCGGGTCATTCACCAAGAGCTGTCGCTCGCCCCAAACCTCACGATCGCCGAGAACATATACCTGGGTCGGGAGCCACACCGCCTCGGCTGGCTCGATCGCAAGCGCATGTTCGCCGATGCGGAGACCCTCGTCGAGCGCCTCGGCCTGGACGAAATCGCTCGTGTTCGACAGCCGGTTGGCGACCTCAATGTGGCCCATCGTCAGCTCGTTGAGATCGCGCGGGCCCTGTCATCCGATGCCCGGATTCTCGTCCTCGACGAGCCGACTTCATCACTATCCGAATCCGAGACGGAAGCCCTCTTCCAGACGCTCGATCGGCTCCGCTCTCAGGGCGTCGGTATCATCTACATCTCTCACCGGCTCGCGGAGATCATTCGCCTGGCGGACCGCATCACCGTCCTTCGCGACGGGCACTCGATTGGAACGCAGGAGACCTCCGCCGTCGACCAACGCGCGCTCATCCGCTGGATGGTCGGGCGAGACATCGGCGAACACTTCCCGCGCCCAGCCGGGTACGCGGGCGACGTAGCCTTGACAGTGCGCGACCTTACGAACGAGCATGTCCGAGGCGTTAGCATCGACGTCCGCTACGGTGAGATTCTCGGCATCGCCGGGCTCGTGGGATCGGGCCGGTCGGAGCTGGTTCGCGCGATATACGGAGTCGATCCCGTCGAGTCGGGGAGCGTTGAGATCGACGGGGAGGCCGCACGCATCGCGAAGCCCGGCGACGCCCTCGAGGCGGGGATCGTTCTCGTCCCGGAAGATCGCCAGCGTGACGGGCTGGTGATGCTCCAGTCCGTCGCGTTCAACCTCGCGTTGCCTTGGACGAGCGAGTGGAGCCCGGGCCTGATGCCGGATGCGCGCAAGCGCGCCGGCATCGTCCAACGCGCGATCGACGGCTTCGGCATACGCCTCTCGGATCCCGCACAACCGCTCAGTTCGCTCTCTGGCGGCAATCAGCAGAAGGTATTGGTCGGACGGTGGATGGAGCATCGGCCGAAGGTGCTGCTCCTCGACGAGCCGACGCGGGGCGTTGATGTCGGCGCGCGCGAGGAGATGTTCGCGATCATTGCTTCGCTCGTTGAGGGGGGCATGGCGGCTATCCTGATTTCGTCTGACCTCGGCGAAGTCCTGAACATGTCACATCGCATTGCCGTATATCGCGACGGGCGCGTCCTGCGCGAGGCGCGTGCCGAGGACACGTCGCTGGAGGACATCATGGCCGATCTGACGGGGGCATCCGAAGCATGAAGATGGGCAAGCTGCTGGCGGCTGTTGCGCTGCTTCTCGTGATCTTCGCGATCTGGGCGCCCAACTTCCTGACCGCCGAGAACATGCTCGATCTCGCCGAGCAGATTTCCGTCAACGCCATTCTCGCCTTCGGCATGACACTGACCATTCTTATCGGCGGAATCGACCTGTCCGTCGGCGCGGTTCTCGCGCTCGTTGGGTCGACAACTGTCTGGGTCCTCACCGTGGGAGATCCGGAAACTCAGACAATCGGGCGGCTCTGTCTGTCTGTCGGAGCGGGGCTTGGCGTGGCCGCCCTGTTTGGCTTGATGAACGGTGTCTGCGCGGCGAAGACGTCGATGCCGCCGTTCATCATCACGCTCGCCACGATGATGATCGCTCGCGGGGCGGCCTATCGCTTCAACGAGGCCCGTCCCATCGGCATCCCCGAGCACGAGACGGCCTTCCTGGCGCTGGGCAATGGCAAGTTGTTCGGCGTCGTGCCCTACCCCGTCATCATCATGCTCGGCGTCTTCATCGTGGCTGCCCTACTACTTCACCGCACGCGCATCGGCCAGCATCTCTTCGCGATCGGCGGCAACCGCGAGGCGGCTCGATTCACAGGCATCGGACTCGCGCGACACGAGATTCTGGTCTACGTCCTCTGTTCGGTATTTGCCGGCATCGCGGGGATGATCCATGTCTCTCAGCTCTACTCAGCCGAGCCTGCCTCGGGCGAGGGCTTTGAGCTTGACGCCATCGCTGCAGCGGTCGTCGGTGGCACGAGTTTCACCGGCGGGATCGGCACGATTTACGGCACGCTCATCGGCGCCGTCATCATCGGAATCCTGAGCAAGGGCCTCAACCAGGCAGGCGTCCACTTCTCGCTTCAGTATATCGTCAAGGGCCTGGTGGTCTTGGCAGCCGTCTACATGGACGTTAGAGGGCGCAAGCGCTGAGGCAGCGCGCCCGGTGTCAGCGTAGGAAATACTCGGCCTTGGGGAGTGGTGCGATGACCTCGGGATGCGGCGCCAAGTGGGAACCGACCAATATCTTGCAGATGAGCGGCGAGTCCGTGGCCTCGGAGCTACTCGCCCAGTGGCGCATCGTTACTGAGACCTGGAACCGCGTGGTGGCCGTCCCCTATATCGCCTACATGCCCGATAAAGACCGGGTCTGCATGCTGGTGAGCTGCGATTACCCCCACCAGCCCATGGTCCTCTTCAGCGACGACCGCGGCGGAACGTGGGGCGAGCCACGGCCCGTCTCACCTGACCCGCGGGTGAACCAGGCAGCCGGGCTGGGCACCGCGCTGACGTACCTGGGCGCGGGGCGACTGATATTGAGCGCGGGGGGGCGGTGGTTCAGCCGCGACCATGGCGACACCTGGGAAGGCCCCGTACCGATCCCGCCCGCGTCCAATGGACAGCCCTGGCACTCCTGGGACCCGTGCCTCGCTGACGCGGATCCCGAGACGGGCGATGTGACGCGCCTGGTCGAGACCGGGTACAACTGGGAGAGCGGCGGGGCGGATTCGCCGACCGGCTACCAGCAGGCGTTCACCCGGTTCAGCGCGGACGGCGGGCGCGCTTGGAGCGAGGACATCCGCGTCCCCCAGTGGCACGGTGTCTCCGAGGTGGCCCTCGTGCGAGCCAGGAATGGTGACACTGTCGCGGCCTGTCGCACGGACATGGCTCGCCAGCACATCGGCAACATTGACCACTACGAGGGGCTGGGCACGTGCATCTCCGAGGATGATGGCATGACCTGGTCACCGGTCGATCGCCTCTACGACTACGGTCGCCATCACCCATGCCTCGTGCTCATGCCCGACGGCAGCATCGTGATGACCTACGTCGTCCGCGCGGGCTATCCCCGGAACGCGGAGGGCTTCATGCAATTCGGGATCGAGGCAGTCATCAGCCGCGACGATGGGAGAAGCTGGGACCTGCCCCGTCGCTTTGTCCTCGCTCGTTGGACAGGCCATCTGAAGGGCGAGAACGAGTGGTGGCCCAGCAGTCAGGCCACATCAACGGTTCTCCTGCCGGATGGCTTCTTGCTGACGGCCTTCGGCACCGGGTACCGCTGCGAGGCTAACGCGGATGGGCTGCCGACGCCGCGTGACGTGGGCCTCATCCGGTGGCGGCCGGAGCCGGAGCGGACCTGAGGAGGATCAGATGAAGCGCCTCATCCCCGTCCTGCTGCTCATCGGCCTCGGCTGCCCTCGCGAGGCAGTCGCGGAGAACATCGCGCTCGGCAAGCCCTACGAGTGGTCCACGCCGCCCCGCTACGGCACGTGCACGGACGACGGCGACACGACCCAACTGACCGATGGCATCACATCCGGCGCCGACTGGGGCATCGCCTCAACCGTCGGATGGGTGCATCAAGGCCGTGTCGAGGTGACGATCGATCTCGGCAGCCCGCAGCCGATCGACCGCGTTGCCTTCGTCGCCGCGGGTGGGGGGCTCGCCGACGTGTTCTTCCCCGCCGTCGCCGCTGTTCTGACAAGCGATGACGGCGACGCCTGGTACGTGGCCGGTGCGGTCGGTTCCGGCGCGCTCGTCCAGGACCGAAGCAAGTCTTACGCGCGCACCTTCGAGACCGGCTCACTCGCGGCGAGTGGGCGCTACGTGCGCTTGGTTTTCCAGGCGGAGGAACGCTACCTCTTCCTGGACGAGATCGAGATCCATTCCGCGGACGCGGGCGCGCCACGCGGGAATCCGCTCACTGGTGAGGACCTGGAAGCGCTGATCAAGAGGTGCTTGACGGCTCGGTGGGTGGCCGGCGAGTGGCCCGGCTTCCGGCGTCAGATCGCGGTCCTGGTCGCGCCCGAGCAAGCGGAGATTCCGGCGGCCATTGCTACACAGTTGGAGTTGATCGACGCCCGCGTCGCCCGAGTGGATGTGTCCGATGGCGACGAGGTGGAAACGCTGCGTCGCGCATACACCAGGCTTCGCGCCGAAGCGGCGCGGGCCTCGCACGGCGCCCGAGTGCACGTGCAGCGAGCGTATCCCTGGGGCGACTACCGGGGCGATACGCTTCCACTGATCGACGGAGGCTTGCCGGCCGACCTTGATCTCACGATGTGGCAGGACGAGTACGAGACCGCCGCGTGGGCGGCCACGAACCTGACTGACGCCCCGGTCCGTCTGTCGATGAGTATCTCCGCCCTGACGGACGCCGCCGGGCGCGAGCACTCGTGGAAGGACAGGCTCTGGCGCCGGAATGGCGTGGCGGTGCCGTGTCGCTTGGGCCATCGCGTAATGGACGCTCTTCCGCTGCTGGGTGACGGACAAGATGGAGAAGTCGAGATTGGCCCGGGGGAGTACGGGTTGCTGTGGCTGACCATCCACGCCCGCGACCTGCCGGCCGGCGACTACCGCGCGGAGGTCCGCGTGGAGGCGGCGCCCGGAGATGTGCTGCTGAAGTCGCCTCTCAGCCTGACCATTGCGCCGCTGAGGATGCCGCCCGCGGACGGGCGCGCTCTGGCTGCGTATAACTGGGAGCAGTTGACGGGCTGGAACCAGCCGCCGGAGGCTGCGGCGGATCTGCGCGCCCATGGCGTCAACACGTTCATGCTGCATCCGGTTGCGTTGCCCGTACCCACCTTCGACGTCGAGCGCGCCCGGCTGGAGTCCGTTGACTTTGGTCCGCTGGACGCAGCGCTGGCCCGGTGCGACAGCCAACCGCGGATGCATGGCGTCTTCTGGGGTGGGAACCCGAGTTTCTGGGGTCTGGATCTGGCGAGCGCCAACGGCGCGGAGATGTTCAGGCAGTTCATTCGGGCGTGGGCGGCGCACCTCGAGGCAGTCGGCATCGGTCCTGAGGAGTTCGTCTTCTATCCGCTTGATGAAGAGACCTCAGAGCGCATGATCCTGCTCGCAAGGCTGATCAAGGAGGCCGATCCCCGCTTCCAGGTCTTCTGGAATCAGGTCAACCAGCCGAGCGTCGAGCCGGAGATGATCACGCGTCTATCCCCGTACGTGGACATCGCGTGCCTCAATATCTCCACCCTCGCCGAGGGCACAGACACATCGCTCCAGGAGGCCGCGTTGGCCGAGAGCAGGCGGGAGCACCCGCTGAGCTTGTGGACCTACGCCTGCAAGGGCCCGGGCCGGCTGATGGCGCCTGACACATACTACCGGGACCTGGCTTGGGAGACGTTCCGGCGAGGCGGGACGGGCACGGGGTTCTGGACCTATGCCGACGGCGGCGGTTGGGACGCGTATGAGGGCGGTCTTAAGTACGGAGTCGTCTATTTCGCCAGCAAAGCTCCGCCAGGGGTCACCCGAGCCGAGCCGATCATCCCCTCCCGCCGCTGGGAGGCATTCCGCGAGGGCGCGGAGGACTTCGAGTATCTACATCAGCTCCGGCAATTAGTGTCCGGCAATGTGGCTGGCGGGGAAGGCTCGGCCCATGAGGACGCGACGACCGTACTGGAGGAAGCCGTGAATGCCGTGCTGACGGCAGCGGACGACCCTAACCGCTATGACCGGGCCCGCAGAGAACTGACCCGGGCCATCCTTGAACTCCAGTGAGGCGTTGGGCGTCTGTTCGCGGCGATCCGGACTTACCCGTGAGCGGCCCATGCAGTATCGAAACGAGAGAGCGAGATGGCCTCGTAGGGCTGCTCTTGCCCTCGCTCGAACAGGCAGCAGACTGTCCCGTCGGGCAGAACGCACATGTCCGAGTAGGCAGCCGGGCCGTGCCACACGACCTTGCCCCTCGACCAAGTCCGGCACCCATCATCGCTCGCGCGTATCGTCAACTGCTCGCGCGCCGGCCCGGCCGGATTGCAGACGAGGCCGCGGATACCCATGCTGTGGTGGGCGTCGATGAGCCCCAGCACGCTGCCCTGACAGGAATATGGCTCGGGGATATCCTCGTGCCACCCAACCTCGGACCACGACTGGCCCCCATCGTGACTCCACGCGTGGGCCCGGAAGGGCTTGTCCTTCTTGGCCCGGATGTTCAGGTAGATGCTCCCATCCGGCAACTCAACGGCTTGCGCTTCGTCCCCCCAGTCGACGCCGGGCACGCATTCACCGCGATTCCAAGTGCTCCCGCCGTCGTCACTGTGGATGCACAGCGTCCTGCCCGGGAAGGCGTACCCGGGTGGGTGGGCCCAGCACGGGACAAGCAGTCTTCCGCTCTTGAGCTGTATTCCGTGGCCGGGGCCAGTCCCGATGAGCCCCCACTCAGGCAGTTTGACGCGGTCGGTGATGTCCGCCGGCTCGGCCCAACTGCGGCCGTCATCGGCGCTTCGGGTCACGTAGACGCGATTGTTGTTGCGGCAGAAGGTCAGACAGATGTCCCCGCTCACTTCGTCGATAACGGGGCACGGATTGCCGATCGTGTCCGGCCCGTCGTTGTAGACGGTTTCCGTGGGTCCCCACGTCTCGCCGCCGTCGAGGCTTCGCCGCAGCAGCAGATCGATGTCGCCGTCATCCGCCAGGCTGTTCCTGCGACCCTCGCAGAACGCGAGAAGCGTTCCGGCTCCCGACGCTACGATCGCGGGGATTCGGTAAGCGTGGTAGCCCGCCGTTCCAGCGACGAACAGATCAGTGTAGTTCATCCTGGCCATAGCCTCCCGAAGACGCGTGATGACACGTTGCTCACGCCGGGCCCGTGATGGTCTTCCGTCGGAGCAGGATCCCCATGCTCCAGCTTGCCCTTGGCTTCGCTCTTTCGTGCGACGGTCCTCCTGTCAACGAGGACTCCGGCCACGAGCCCCGGAAGTCAGCGCTGACGGTTCGGATCAGCCTGGCGCGCCACGACGCGCAACAAGCCGACGGAGTGGGGGAGCCTGCTATGTTAGCCGCACGCCTACGAACGGCCGATTACATCGCGTTCAGTCTGGCACTCACAGCCGCTTTGGTCGCGCCGGCCTACGGCGACACAGCGAAAGATGTCGAGCCGGGCGCGATCCGCAACGCGATCTTCAACGGCGAGTTCCTGGATGGGAAGGCCGGCTGGACTGTGGGGGGACCCCGAGACATTGAGATCGAGGCGCATCACAAGATGGTGGCACACCGGCCGGATTCCGAACTGGTCGTGCGGCACGGCGCGCTGGCGGAGACCATGGGGATCTACAGCCCATACCCGATCGGGGTCAAGCCAGGCAAGACATACACGCTCACGCTTACGGCCGGAGGCGAAGGGGACATCGCCTTCGGCGCGTATGAGTATACCGAGCGAGACAAGAACACCATCTTCCCCCTATCCGAGCGGATCGCTCTGACGCCGGAGAGCCAGACTTACACGTTCACGTATGTGGCTTCCGAGAAAGCAGTCACCATCCGGCCGAGGGTCGTATTCTTCGGCAAGTCAGATGGCAGCTCGGGCAAGATCAACGTCAGGCTACTCAATCTCCGTCTGCTCCTGCCGCAGGCCGAATTCCTTGCGACCACCAACTGGCCCGAATGGGCTGTGTCGGGGGAGCTGAGCAACTACAAGGGTCTGAGTAAGCGAGAGACCCGCGCGATCAGACGGGCCGTTGCGGTTGATGGCGTGCTCCCCCCGTATGAGCCCATCCGCGGGGACGGTGAGGACGCCTTCGTGCTGACCACATCGCGGTTTCACTTCGGGCGATCCGTGTTCCCAGACAGCATCTCAGTTCTGGACACGCCCATACTCGCGGACAGGATGCTCCTCGAGATCGAGACGGACGACGGACAGTCCATCGCGACCACTGAAAGCAAGCCCGCTCTCAGGGCCGACGACGAGAAGGTCGCCTTGCACCAGACGATCCGTGGCAAGGGCTGGACCCTCAGTCTTGATGGAACCCTCGCGTATGACGGACTGATGATCTACGACGTGGATCTGCGGGCCGATGATGAAGTGCATATCACGAGCGCGTCGCTGTCCATCCCCTTCTCGGCGGATGTCGCGAAGTACATTCGCTACAGCAAGGACTTCGGCGAGCAAGGTTGGTGCTTTGGGGAGGGACCCATTCCGTCTGCTGGAGAGACGGTGGAGGTCAGGCACGTCATCGGCAAGGAGAAGATCAAGAACGATTGGGGTCCGCGGACACTGGTCGAGGAACGCGGCACGCTCTGGGAATGGAGCCGCGGCGTTCCGCGGTATTTCTGGATTGGCGACGAGGAGAAGGGCCTGGGGTGGATCACCGAGAGCGATCGGGGTTGGAGCAACGGCGAGGGCGACGTCACCTGGGCGCTCGAACGCACCCCAGGAGGCCTCGTCGCGCGGATGCACTTCGTCACGCAGCCGATGACTGTGAAGGGCTCGTGGAATCTGCGGTTCATGATTCAGGCCATGCCACCGAAGCCCGTCAGAGATGATTGGTTCAAGATGCGGTTCAACCGCTTCTGGAACTGGGAGCCCGGCGACACGCCGATGATAGAGAGGATCGAGGCGCTTCAGAAGGAGGCGCCGCCTGTCCTGGAGGCTGATCCGCACGCTCGTGTCCGGTACGTCCAGGCCGGACGCGGGACAGGTGAGATTCGTCCAGCGTGGGAGAGCTTGAAGCATCGCGGCTTGCCCGACATCGGCTTTCTGTGGTGGGATGTCTGGAGCGTCGGGTGCGGCTCACCGCAAGTTGCGCGCCCGGAATTGATGAAGAGGTACCTGAGCGCGGGGTCTTACGTGGGGCACATGGTGCTGCCGTATCTCGCTCCCACACACCTCGCGATAGGCGACCTCAACGGCTACTACTACGCCTCCAAGACTGACGCGTGGGCGAAGGAGCCCCCAGCCGGCGGCACGTCCTACACCGTCAAGATCTGCGCCAACTCATTCGCCTCCGAATACCAGGCATATGAGATCGGCCGGCTGATCGACGAGTATGGCATTGCGGGCGTGTACTTCGATAACACCCACCCGGAGGAATGCTCAAATCGCTCTCACGGATGCGGATATGTGGATGAGGACGGGGTCACGCGCCCTACCACGCCATTCCTTGGCATGCGCAGACTGTTCAGCATGGTCCGCAACCAGTTTTTGGTGCGTGGCAAGACGCCGTTCATCATGAAGCATGCCGGCATGTTCCCAGCAACGATCTCCTTCACCGATGCCCAACTGGATGGCGAAGGCACCTATGGGTATGACCACACGCAAATGTTCACGACGGCTGAATTCCGCGCTCGCTACATCGGTGCCAACCAGTTTGGCATCGTCGAAGTCTACCTGCCGCAATTTGGCTCTGGCACGGACACCACGGAGGTCTCGGCGAACGAGCAGATAACCACCGGCACGCGCCGGTTGATGGCTCTCACTCTGGTCCATGGCACGCCTATCTACTGCGGAGCCATCCAGGCCTGGTGGGTGCACACCGCCTGGGGGGTGCTCGACGAACTGCGCGGCCCGACCGTCGATTTCATTCCATACTGGGAGTGGCCGTTCAACGAGAAGCTGAACGCGCGGGACATCTACGCGTCCATCTATCATCAGCCCGAGCAGTCCGTGCTGGTGGTGTCCAACCTCTCCGCGAGCGACGCGCCTGTCGCGATTCCGCGAGCGGAGTTGGACCGACTGATCCCTGGGCTGACAAGCGCGCAAGACAACATGGACGGTCACTCCGTGGAACTGGACGATGCGTCCCTGCGGTTGAGAGTCCAGGCGAAGAACTTCCGGCTGATCTCTCTACATTGACTGGCGACTACCACGCCGTCCAGCCGCCATCGACCACGACGTTCTGGCCGGTTATGTAGCTGCCTGCTTCCGAGGCCAACAGGGCCGCGGCGCCCTTCATCTCCACGGGCTTGCCCATGCGTGCCATGGGGCTCTTCGTCTCAAGCCGGGCCACCATTTTGGCCAACTCGCCCTGCTGGTCCGGCCGGGGGAAGGGACCCGGGCTGATCGCGTTGACCCGCACGCCGTCTTTGGCCCAATACACTGCCAGGTGGCGCGTGAGGTGTATCACGGCGCCTTTGGCCGCGTGGTAGTTGGGCGGGCTGCCAAACTCCGTACCCTCGTAAGCCTCGGGGTAACTTCCCACCATTCCGTACATGCTGGCGATGTTGATAATGCTCCCGCCGCCATGCTCTCGCATGAAGCGCCAACACGCCTGTGCGGCGACGAAGTAGGAGGTCACTCCGTTGCAGAGCGACTCCGCGAAATCGTCCTCCGTGGCGTCATCGAGGAACGCCATGGGGCCGCTGTAGGCGTTGTTCACCAGGACGTCGACGCGGCTCATTTGCTCGATGACCTCGGCCACCGTGGCGCGGATGCTGTCCGCCGAAGAGATGTCCAGGGGAAGCGCCAAGTGCCCGTCGCCGAGAGCTTCCGCTACCGCCCGGCAGTTGTCGATGTTGCGTGAGGCGACGACGACACGGGCGCCCAGCTCTGCGAGCGCCTCGCTCATCGGCCTGCCGAGATGCCCCGCGCCACCGGTTACCAGCGCGACCTTGCCTTCCAACGAGAAGAGATCCTGCAGTGTTGCTGTCTCGAAGCCCACGACGGATGCACCTCCACGGTTTCTGTTATTGGCGGCAATTCCCGACTCAGTATCCGGAAACCTGCGCCTCTGGCCGCGGAGGCTCTATCGAGGTCTCCGCGGCCCAACCGCCGAAACCTCGTGATGAACAGTTGACTGCCCGGCCAACGGTCCGGGACCCCGGCCTGTATTGGGGACTCCCGAGTCGAACGACGACACCGCAGCATGGGTGGATCCGAGGAACAGCGATGGTGACCGCACGGGTCGCGACGACCACCGGCTGCGCGCGCGCGCGTGGCTGGGCTAGCCTACTTGGGATGTTGCTCGGGGCGATCGCCAGCGCCGTCGGCGCCCAGGAAGGCAATGTGGCGCTGGGCAAGCCGTACAGCATGAGGCCGGCGCCGAACTACGGCCTCTGCACGGACGATGGCGACTCGGAGCAGCTGACCGACGGACAGCGGGCGGATGCGTCGGCGGCGCAACTCTGGGCCAACGTGGGCTGCGTGGGGTGGAAGGCGCTTGAGCCCGTCGAGGTAGTCATCGACCTTGGACGGACCCACGCGATCGACTCAATCGTGCTGTCCTCGGGAGCCAGCCCGGCCGCGGAGGTGTATCTGCCAAGTGCCATTCTCGGCGTGAGTGACGCGCCGGAGGATTTCCGCGTCGTCCATCGCATCGACAGCGCCGATGCCGGCCAGCTCGCGCGGCGCGCGCTACGAGCCGACGGCCTGGCGACGCGGGGACGGTATGTCTTGGTCAGATTGCATGCACCGTACGGGTCATACGTCTTCCTCGACGAGATCCAAGTCCTCAGCGGCGGCCACGACCCAGACCAGGTCCGCCTGCCTGACGACGCGATCGCGCCACTTGAGACTGACGCGCGAAGCGAGCGGCAGAAACGTCTCGCGAGGGCGCTGGACCGGCTGCAACTCCGGGCTGGCGAGGCAGGCCTGCAGGCAGCGTTCGCGGAGCGGATTACGGTCCTCCGGGAGGAAGTAGACCAAGCCCCAACCACTCCGGACGGCAAGCTGCTGACCATTGCGCCAGAGATCATCGCGCCTCTGAACGAGAGGGCGCGCGCCCTGCAAGGGGAGGTGGTCCGGGCGATCCACACCGAGGAGCGTCTGGCGATCTGGGACGTGTCGCCATGGGCTGAGGTCCTCCCGACGGACGTCCCCCCGCTGGGCAGGGACCTCAGGGAACTTAAGGTTGTCGCCGGGCGGAACGAGTATGAGTCGCAAGCATTCATGGTGACCAACCTTGGCGACCAGGCGCGTTCCATTCAGGTGCGCCTTGGCGGTCGGCTCGCGCGACCTCGGGGGTGGGGAGGGAGCGTGATACTCCGCCGGACGGTCTTCGTCGAGCCGATGGCGCATCTCGTCCTGGGTGACGCTTTGGCCCTGCTCGACGCGCCGGTGGCGATCCCGGCCTGGGAGAGCCGCCAGGTCTGGCTTGAGATTCACACCGGCGACGCCGCCCTCGGCACCCATCGAGGCTCCATCGTCGTGACGGATGATGTGGGGGACGAGTATCGTATCGGGCTGAAGATCGAAGTGCTCCCCGTAGCTATACCAGACGACGTGCCGATCGCCACCTACTCGTGGCAGTATGTGGACAGCATCGCGACGCTCAAGGGCATCGAGGCGGAGGCTGTGGCTGACCTGGCCGCCCACTATAGCAACGTCAGCATATTGTCCAACAACTGCCTGCCGCGGCCCAACCAGGAGAGAGGTGAGATCGACGCGGACGGCAACATCACGGTCGATCTCGACTTCTCCGCGCTGGACCGATGGATCGAACTCCTGCGGCCTGTCTCCGGGCAGGGGATGGGGTGGTTCCCGACGCTGAAGTTCACGGGAGAGATCGACGAGGAATCCCCGGAGTATCGCACGTACTCCCAGTGGGTGCGTCGCTGGATGGCCCACCTGAAGGAATTGGGCCTCGACTACGGCGACTTCTTCGTGTATCCGGTCGATGAGAGTATACGGGCGAACTTCGTGGCCAGCGGCAAGGCCATCCGGTCCGTCGATCCGAAGATCCGCATCTTCGCGGATCCTATGATGCGCGATCGCGACGAGTTCCTGCTGGCCGCGGCCCCGTATGTCGATATCTGGTGCCCCTCGCTGACCGAGCGCCGTCCTCACCTGGCCAGGCAGATGGACATCCTGCGCCAGACCAACAAGCCGGTCTGGAGCTACATGGTCGGCCGCCGCGTTCACCACCCATACTCGGCCTACCGGCTCGCCCTCTGGCGCGCCTTCGAGTTGGGTGCTTCGGGCTGCGGCTTCTGGTGCTACGCGGTGGGCGAGGGATGGAAGAGCGTGGATATGTGGCACGAGTCGCCCTGGGCCTACGCGGCGGTCTACACTTTGGATGGAGCGCCCGAGGACGTCAGTCGAGCCGAAGCGATCATCCCCAGCAAGCGCTGGGAGGCGTGGCGGGAGGGTATCGAGGACTACACGCACCTGCACGTGCTGCGGAGCCTCATCGACCAGCACGGGCAACCATCATCGGATCAGGTGACGGAGGCCCAGGAAGTTCTCGAGACCGCGATCCAGACCGTGCTAACCGATCCGGACGACATCACTCGCGCCGACGCGCACCGCGAGAGGGTGCTGAGGGCCATTGTAGCCCTGAGAGTCTCGGGTCCTGGTATCTGACCGCCGTCCCTCACACCCGCCTCAGATAGAGCCAGAAGTCGCGGTCCGTGGGTCCGGGCTTCGCTAGGCGCCCCTGCCCGTCGATGCGCACGTCTTCCCGGGACTCGTCATCGAAGGTGTGGAGGAAGCCTTCGTATGTGCCTGGCAGCGTCACGTCCAGTTCGAAGCGGGCGGGCACGGGCTTGCGGACCCAGCCGGCGAACCAGTCCTTGCCAACGTGAACGTTCTCTCCCTCGTTGCGGATGTACGCCACGAGGACGTCGTCACTGGCGCTGCTGAGAGATTTCATCTGATAGCCCGCCGACAAGACAAAGGGCCGCGCCTCGGGAGCATGCGGTTCGAAGCGGTCTCCCGGGAGCACGGTGTCGTAGCCCTCTCCCCCAAACGTGTAGTCGAAGTCCACGCCTAGCCGCGCGAAGTGATTCTCGTAGCGGCCCATGTTAGTGTAGAGGGCGTAGCCCTCCTCGCCGCGGAAGTGGATGTCATCGTCGAGGGGATGAGAGACGTCCACGGCGATGCCGGGGCGCTTCCGCCTGAACCCCGCGAGCTCCAGTAACTCGGCGGCCTCCGAGACGCCCTTGCAGGCCACCACCTCAGGATGCGCGGCGTCCCAGAACATGATGTGGTTGTTGCCGGAGAGGAACGGCATCCAGGCCGTGTCGCGGGCGATCGCGTAACGCCATCGCCCGTCGGGCCCGCCCTCGAGGATGTGCGATCCGGCTTCGCCGGCCCCAGCCGGAACGCCCAGCATTGCGTACCGCGCGAGCATCGAGACAGCCATGCCGTAGTCAAACTCGGGCTGGCACACTCTATCGACGGGATAGATGTGATACGAGTAGAAATCGATCCCCGTGCGGCGCGAATGCGGGATCGGATCTGCCGTCATGAGTCCCGCGCCGCTGTGGCTGATGCAGACGGGCGTCTTCGCATCATGCTCCCGAATCCAGGCGATGTTCCGGTTGGTCCAGTCGTAGATGCCGATCTCCTGCTCGTTCTCCAACTCGTACAGCAGGATGCTGGGGTGTTCTCGTAGTCGGGGGATCAGCGCATCCACGTAGTCGTTCCGCGCGCGGATCATATCGGGGTCGGCATATGTGCCCTGGGCGTCGATCGGCTTGCCCTCGAGCAGACGGCGGCGGTAGTCCGGCAACTTCGCGATCTCGCCCTCGCCGTACAACGGGACCACCATCGCGCTCATCGTCTCGGGATTGCGGTAGGGGGCGTAGGTGGCGTAGAAACTCTCGTGTATCGTCGGCAGAATGCGGATGCCGTACTCCAACGCAACGTCCCAGTACTGCTCCCACGTCTCCAGCAACGGCTCATTGAGCGCGCCGACCTTGTCCCATTCGTCCACGCCGCGCTTGTTGTGGTCGCGGCTCATGATGCGAAGGCAATTCACCCCGTTCTCGGCAAGAAGCTGGAACCACGCGCGCTTCTCGGCCTCCGACGAGTCCCGGATGCTGCCGATGCGGTCCTCTAAGACCTGACCTTCTTCGACTCGGTGCACGAAGTTGCCATAGAAGCCGCCCAGCGGGAGGAACGGCTCCCCGTCATCAAACGCGAAATACCCGTTCTCCTGGACGCTAAGGAAGCGCTTCACTTGGCGCACCTCTCCTTCGGCCGGATCCGCGGAGGCGAGTTGGCCGGCCATTCCCGCTGTGAGACCGATTGCGGTGGTTTGTAGGAACCTGCGTCGCTCCATTGCGAGCCCTCCACGGAGTTCGCCCTGTGTGTCCCCGGACTCGCCCAAACCGCCCGGCGCCAACTCAGTTGCGCTGGCGACCTTGTCTGATGTGCGGCGTTTGACCTCCTCTCCGCGTCTGAGCATCTCTTCCCCAGATCACCCCGTCGCCGCGGGCTCGACCCCCTGTCGCTAGGAGGCTCTCCTCTCGTCGAGAATGAACCCAAGGGCTACGCCCGAGTCGCGTCGATGAGCTTGCGTCCAGCGATGTGTCGCGGCAAGAAGGAGAGCCCCATGGAGATCATCGTCGGCCCCTACCTGCAGAACGTCAGCCGGGATCGCGTTACGGTCATGTGGCACACCAGCGCGCCCGCCACAAGCTGCCTGGAGTTCGAGCGCGCCGACGCGCTCGGATGGAGCGCCTACGAAGGCCGGCCGGCGCCGACCTACGCTCAGCACATCCACGACGATCGGCCCGTCACAGTCCACGCGGTCACGGCCGACGGCCTCGCCGAGGATCAGCTCTACTACTATCGCGTTCGCTCGGAGGATCCGTCGGGGCGGCATGCCTGCTCGGATGGAGCCAGTTTTCGGACCGCCCCGGGCGCCGAGTCGCCGTTCAGCTTCGTCAGCTATGGCGATGACATGGGCGTTGCCGAGGCGCATCGGCGGAACGCGGAACTCGCGCGCGCGTATCGGCCCGACATCTGCATCGGCACGGGCGACGCGGCGCAGGACTTCATCGGCCGGTACAGAGCCGACTTCTTCGACTGCAATCACGAGTTGCTCAAGTACAGCCCGTGGTTCGCGACGATGGGCAATCACGACACGCCAAACGAGGGTTACGCTCAGTATTTCTCGTTCCCCGAGCCGCGCTACTGGTATTCGTTCGACTACGGCTGCGCCCATATCACCGTGGCAAACTCGAACCTCGACTACCGGCCCGGCTCGGAGCAGTGGGCCTGGCTAGAGCATGACTTGAGCGCCTGCGGAAGCGCGAGGTGGAAGTACGTGTTCTTCCACCACCCACCGTACTGCTCGAACAACTGCGAGATCGCGGCCACGCGCGCGCTCTGTCCGCTGTTCGACCGCTACGGCGTCGACGTCGTCTACAACGCGCACGCGACCATCTACGAGCGATCGCACCCACTGCGGGACGGGCAGCACCACCCCGACGGGACGACGTATCTCGTCAGCGGCGGAGGGGGGTATGACGTGAGCCAGTCCCCCGGCGAGTTATGGGATCACAGGCATCGAATCTCGGCGATCGCCAAGTCCACGAACCACTTCCTCCTCACCAGCGTCACTCCCGACCAGTGCCGGATTCGGGCGATCGACACCGACGACCGGATCATCGACGACTTCGCCCTGACCAAGCCGCCCGGCGATCCTCCCGAGCCGCCGCCCTCGCAGCCGGGCCCGCCGCGCCCGAGGCCCGAGGCGGGCGCGGTCATAGCAGGCCTGGAGGAGGGTGCCTCGCGGTGGATGTTGCCCTGGCCCCAGCACAGCGTCGACGGCGACGTGTCCCATTCAGGCGGGGCAAGTATCCGCTGGACGCACGCGAGCGGCGAGCCGGTCTTGCCGGCCCTGCGAAGAGCGCTGATAGACGACGGGCACGCGCGCGCAGTGGCGGGGGGAAAGAGCTACGAGATCTCCGCCTGGGTGAAAACGGAGTCGGTCGCGGGTGGAGTGACGCTGTCGTTCTCTTGGAGCGGAGACATGGGCTTCCTGGGGCGGACGACGTCGGAGCCTGTCTCGGGCACGAACGATTGGACGCCCGTGACCATCACAACTCCGCCGCTCCCCGAGCACGTCTACTGGTGTCGGGTGGTTCTCTCGGCCACACCGGGTTCTTGCGGCGCGGCATGGTTCGACGATGTGCGGATCGTCGAGGCCAGCGCTGGGCGCTGAGGTTCGCGGTCGTGCTGGTGGTCATGTCGCCGCCTTCGATCTCCGTCGTCTCATCGAGGACGCTGACGATTCGGCCGTGCTTTGGCTCTAGCTCGACGCGCCAGAACTCGTTCTCAGCGACCAGGGCGGCCTTGGGGTGTTGATCGATGGCTTCTCGCCTTTCGCGCTGAACGCTATCTCCACTTCACGCGCAGGTCTGCGACATCCTCACCTACTACCCACCGGGCCGGCCATGCCACGTCCGCCGCGCCTCGGGCCGACGAGGAAGAGAGCGATGACCACGCCGAGTCCTCGTCTTCGCGCCAGAGAACCCCTCCGGGCCCCATGTCACGATGGATGGCTAACCGTAGATCAAAGCCTTGATCCGGCGGGAGAGGCGGCCCGTCCCATCGCTGCGTGTCGTCCGTGCCCATCGTCATGTGAACAGTAAGCCTCATCGGCTCGCCCTCGAGTCCTATCTTCACAACCGCCGGCTCGTTGGGCGTGCTGAAGCCCGAGATGAGCGTCTGTTCGTCTCCTCGCGGCGCGGTGCCGGAGAGTCTGAAGAATGACACGCGAGAGCCATCCTGCCCCTCCCATTCCCCGGCGCCGTCTCGCCACTCAGACACGGGCGGCACGACGAGTGGCCACTCCAGCGTCTCCCGAGCGCGCCCTTCCACGTCGAGCACCTGATACCGAAGTCCCCGGGCATCCACCGACGCCTGGACCGCATGATGATACTCGACCGGCCCCGGCATGAAGCCGCCTGGGCCGTATTCAGTGCCGGCTCCTCCGCTCGTAACCTGCAGGACGCCTTCGTGGGCCTGGACGTCGAACGCGATGATGTGGCTGCAGAGGTAAGCGAGCACGTCGTGCTCCACGAGCGTCCGCCAGAATGCCTGGCCTTGTTCCGGTTCGATGCACCAGAGGGGGGTCTCGTCGTAGCCGTTTACGGGGAATACGGGATGGTGCCCGAGTACCAGCTTGCGCTTCGCATCCGCGTTGGCTCGTAGCACTTGGTCTAGCCACCGGCTCTCAACGTGCCCGTATCCGCCGAGGCCCGAGTACGACGTGTTGGCCGCAACCAGCAGCAGGTCGCCGCGCCGGACGAAGTAAGACAGTCCCTCTTGGCCGGGCGGTCCATTTCGCGGAATCTGGGGGAACACTTCGCGCCAGATGTCCTCGCTCGGGGCGTCGTATGTGTTGTGGTTGCTCGTGACATGATAGATCGGCGTGGCCTGCTGATCCAGCCACGCCATCTCGTGGTCGAGCCAGTAGCGCCACTGGCGCCGCAGATCATCGTAATCCGTGGTCATCCCGACGATGTGGTCCCCGATGAAGCAGAGGAACTCGGGTTGGGGCGTGAGGCGGCGGATCGCGCCATTGACCGCCGCGAAGTTTGCCTCGCGTGGTTGACCGGCAGAGCCCGAGCAGCAGTCGCCGTAGAAGACGAACTGGTGGCCCTGAGCATCCTGCGGTTCGAGCGAGGGGATTGGGGGAAGATCGGGCATCGTCGCCTCCATGGGTGGGACACTGGGTGTGGAGCGGTCTTCGGTGAAATGCTTGTGGACTCCTGCGCGACGCCGGGAGGGCGGTCACGGAGAACGGCTCCCACGACCAGACGCGGAGGCTCTTGGAGTCCAGATGATGAAACATCACTCCAGTTGCCTCGCTCACTTGAGTTGGCCAAACTGAACGAACTCTCCCCGAGGTGTAGGCGCCATCATGAAGCTCCCAGTGCCCTTCGCATCCCTACTCGTAGCGGCGACGATGTTGGGCTCGGCCGTCGCGCAAGTTCCCGCCATGCCTCCCATCAAGGCGTTCCACCTCGAGGTGGAGTTGGTGAGAGACGGAGATCCGAAGGCGATCATCTTTACCGGTCCGGCGGAGGAGGCGCTCGCCCTCGGGCAAGAGCTGGCCGACGCGATCCAGGTCGCCACGGGAGCGCGATTGCCGGTTGAGAAGGCGACCGTCGATGCGGCAGAGGCGGAGGGTGATCGAAACTGCATCGTCATCGGCAAGTTCGACGACGCGGCGGCTCAGTATCTGTACCGCAACCACTTCGTGCTGACCGATGCCCGCTTTCCCGGTCCGGATGGGTATGTCGCGCGCACCGTGCACGATCCGTTCGGCGACGGGCGTTCGGTGCTGTTCCTCGGAGGCAGCGACCTGGCGGGTCAGCGTCAAGCAGTCGGCAGCTTCGCCGAATCGCTGACGCCTGGGCCAAATCTGAGCGCCGCCCACGCGGTTGCCGTCCACACGAGCACGAGTCCCGCCCGTCTCACAGACAAGCAGATCGCCGCGGAGGTGGCCAGATGCAAGGCCTCCCAGATGCGGATCGCCGCGAGTGTGATCTGCGGGGCAGGGCTGGCATACCATCGGTTCGGCGATCCCGGGCAGGCCGAGATCTTCCGGCAGGGGGTCGGGCATGTCGCCGGCATCATCGGCGAGATGGCGACAGTCGGCGACACGCGCGGGATCTTCACGCTCCCGGTGATCTGGGATCTGATCGAGGAGAGCCCGGTCTTCTCGGATTCTGAGCGGGTCGAGATCAGCCGGTTCGTCTGGGAGTATGCGAACAAGTGCCCCGGCGCCAACCAGAGCGTCGACATTGTGGCGACGCCGCACGGCAACAACTGGAACTCGCGCGCGAACTGGTGGGCGGCCACGTACTTCCGCCGGTACTATGGCATCGACGTCGCGGGCTTGGAAGCGTGGTGCGACAACTGGTTCGCGACTCAGATGCAGTCGTGGAAGCCGGCCGAGGACTGCCCCGGTTACGGGTCGATCACGTGGTACGACCTGATGTGTTACCTGTTGGAGAAGCCTGAATACGAACAGTACCAGCTCAGCGGGAACCTGCGCAAGATGGCCGACTACGCCATGACGATCACCAACAACCTGGGCTACATCTCCGGGTTTGGTGACATCAGCAGCTTCACCACCGGCAGCCACGTGCCCGGCCTTCTGCTGATCACCGGTTGGCTCGAGCGCGACGGGCGCTACCTGTGGTTCTACGACCAGACGCCCGGCGTGCCCCCGACGAGCGCCGATTACTTCGGCAACCATTACTTCGTGGCGGACATCGAGCCGGAGGAGCCTGTCGACCTCTTGGGGATCAGGGCGTTCGAGTTGGCGCCGTGGCTCCACGAACACGGTTCGGAGGTGCTCGTGGCCGCTAGCCAAGATGTTACCGCGGTGCTGGAGAGTCAGCCCGTTCCCGAGTTTGAGAAGTGCTTCGACAAGATCAGTTTCCGCGATGGGTTTTCACCCGATGACGAGTATCTTCTGCTGGGAGGCATTTCCCACGGGTACCACGCCCACCCCGATGGCAATTCGATCATCGGGTTCACCGATAACGGGAAGTACTGGCTGTTTGACAACGGCTACTTTGTTCCTGATACGATCGAACACAACACGATCTGCGTGTTCAGAGACGGGCTCTTCGAGCCCGTGCCGCGATATACCAGCCTCGAGGCCAGCGCGGACTTTAGCGATGTCGGCATGACCCAGACGCAGTGCGCGGGATACAACGGTGTCGATTGGCGGCGCAACATCCTCTGGCGAAAGAACGCGTATTTCGCGGTGGTCGATGAGTTGGAGGCGGTTGAGGACGGCGACTTCAGCTTCCAGTCGATCTGGCGGACGATGGGCAAGGTCGATCTTCGGCCCGATCGCATGCTCGTCGAGCAGGGAGGGGAGCGCTTCTGCCTGATCAACGCCAACGAAGCGCGTCTGGCAACGCGAGCCACCACCCCACCCGCGGCGGACCGCCACGCGCTGATCGAGACCTGCCCGGCGCAACTCATTGCCGGTGAGAGCGCCGGGATCCTGAACCTCTTCTACTCGCCCAATGTCGATGGGTATCCGTATGACGCCGCGCGTTGGGGCGATATGACGCTGCTTGTGCGCGAGCCCGGGCGCACGGTCATCATTGCCGCCGGAGAGTTTGATGCGGATGGCGTGACAGCCGTCGCTGAACTCGCATACCTGTCGCGCGACGAGGCCTACTTGCTTGAGGGTACGAGTCTCGCCTGGGGCGAGAAACTGCTGGAGAGCGATGTCCCCGTGGACGCGTTCTGCGACTGGGCCAAGGGCGAGGCGACCATCATCGCGAGCGCGCAGGCCAAGGTCGGCCTGCGGATCGGGCAGGACCAGGCCTTGCGCGTGGACGGCGCGAAGCGGCAGCCCGGAGCCCCCGGAGCGGACGGACTGACGGCGATCGCGCTGGAGCCCGGGGAGCATCTGATTGAGTTCACGGCTTCGGAGGCCGACGGCCCGTCCGAGGCAGATCTGGGCGCGCGGTTTGATGCCCTGAAGACCGCCCACGAGGAGCGGCTGGCGACTGCCGCGGGTGCCCCGGCGGCGCAACTTGAGGTGCTCTGGAGCGCCGACCACGCGGTGACGGAGACGCGCTCGATCTTCCGCCCGGTGGGCGGCGAGGGTACGGAGACGGAGCCGAACCTCGCGGCTGCAGGCCAGGCGATGTCCTGGGAGGCAGGTAGCTCCGGCAGCGGCCCGCCGAGGGCGACCGACGGCGACATGGAGACTTACGCGGCTGTCTCCAGCACCGCCAACCACGCGATGGACGTGCCCAAGGACCTCGGCATTCAGTGGCCGAGTCCCCAAGTCGTGTCGCAGGTGTGGGCGCATCACTACAGCGAGATGTATCGCCCGGCTCTCGACGGGCAAGACCTGCAGTCGTGGGATGGCGAGCAGTGGGTGTCGATCGACGATGCGATCACCGGCATTGACGGCGCCACGTGGGTGCATACCTTCGACCCCGTGACCACCTCGCGCGTGCGGTTGCGCGTCACCGAGTTCGACACGGCTCGGACGGCGATCCGCGAGTTCGCGGTGTTCGAGCGCCCTGTCGAACAGGTTGATGTCGATGTCGTCCGCACGCGCGTCCCGGGCCCGCTGGCGGTGGTTGACGTGGATGGCGACGGCGTGGATGAAGTCGCGGTCGCGGTTGAGGACACGGTGCGACTGCACGACGGGGCGGGGACGCTGGTATGGGAGCACGTGATGGAAGCGAGGGCCGTCGCCCTAGCGGCGGGGGACCTCAGCGGGCCGAGCATCGTGGCTTCCACTAGCAGCCGCAAGATGCTCTGCCTCGATGGATCCGGCGGGGTCCTGTGGACCATCGACAGCCCCAAGGACAGGTACGTGCCGGAGATCGAGCCCGCGCCAGGCAACTTCACCGTGCTGCAGGTGGATGACATCGATGGTGACGGCGACGGTGAGGTGGTGGCGGGCAACAGCAACTGGTTCGCCTACGCCTTCGACCACGCGGGTCAGCAACTGTGGGGCACGCTCAACTGGGCGCACCCGGCTCTCAGCATCGCGCTTGGCGATCTCATGGGCGACGGGAAACTGGCGGCCCTCATCGGGACGCGATACAACGACGCCGGTCTGTTCCAATGGGATGGGCAGAAGATCGGCGCGCTGGGCATGGGGTATCACTCATCCCCGTGCGCCACGGAGTTGGCCGACCTCGATGGCGACGCCAAGATGGAGTTGATCGGTGGCTCGCGCATCGGCGGCGTTCACGCGAAGGCCTTCGGGGGAGACGCGTTGTGGGCCCTCGACATGGGCGCCGAGGTCCGCGAGACCGTGGCCGCGGATCTGACCGGAGACGGGCTGCCGGAGGTGCTGGTGGGAAGCCGCAACTGCTACGTGCTGTGCCTGGACGCGGCGGGCGAGGTTCTGTGGCAGCGGAACATGGGAAGCGCGGTGACCGGCCTGCTGACCGCTGACGTTGCCGGTGACGACACGCCGGAGGTGGTCGTCGGCACCGAGGATGGTAGCGTTCACGTCATCACCGCCACCGAGACGCTGGGCGTGTTCAAGGCCGGCGGTCTTATCACCCATATCGCTGCGGCCGACCTCGATGGGGATGGCAAGGCCGAGATTCTGGCGACGGCAGGCGATGGCAAACTCTACGCCCTCGGTCTGTGAGTTGCGACGGGCACGGGTACCTCGGTCGTCCGTCTACGGTAGAATGTCCGGGGGGCGTTCGGCTGAATCCTGCGCGCGCATCTGGGCCAGCCGGTCTTGGAGTTCCGCGACCCGGTCCGGTGACTGGTCCGCGAGATCGGATTTCTCGCAAGGATCGTCGGCGAGGTTGTAGAGCTCCGGGTTGTGGTCGCCCATCTGCAGCAATTTCCAGTCGCCATGCCGGATGGCCCACTTGTCGCCCGCGAAGGGCCAGTAGAGCGTGCGAGGCTCGGGAGAATCGCCGGTGAGCAGTGGCCACACGTCCTCCCCGTCCCACGCGAGGTCGCGTTGCGGCTCGTAGCCCGCGAGCGAACAGAGCGTGGGCATCCAGTCGATGGCGTGTAGCGGCGCCGTGACCTTGCCGGGGCTCAGCAGGGACGGACAGTGGATGAACGCGGGCGTGCGAATGCCGCCCTCGTAAGTCTGCGACTTCCAGCCTCGGAGGGGCAGGTTGCTGCCGAGGACGGGGCTTTCGGGGTAAGTGCCCGGGTAGAGGCCCTGGTAGCGCCAGCTCCGCGCGCTGCCATTATCGGAAAGGAAGAGAATCAGCGTGTTCTGGCGCTGGTCGGTCTCATCGAGGGCCGAGACCATCCGGCCGATCCAGTCATCCATCTGCGTCGCGTAGGCCGCGTAGCGCTTGTAGGCCTCGTCCTTCTCGGGATCGTCGTCGTACGTGTTCCCCGCATAGTCCGCGATGTAGGATTCCGGCGCCTCGACGGGGATGTGCACGGCGGTGAAGGGGACATAGTAAAACCATGGCTCGCGCCTCTCGCGGATCCAGCCGACGGCCTCGGCGCCGATAAGATCCGACGCGTGGCCATCCTCCTCGATCAGCTCGCAGTTCCGGTGCCAGGTGAACGTGTACGGGCCCTTCTTGTACCGGTGATCGTAACACCCCACGCCGCCGGCCAGGCTGCCGTAAGAGCGGTTGAAGCCGAAGTGGTTCGGGCCCCACTCGGGGAGGGAGCCCAAGTGCCATTTGCCGGAGATGCCGGTGTCGTAACCGGTGCTCCGGAGCGCGGAGGCGAGGGTCTCCGTGCCGAAGGGGAACACCCGCTCGTTCGAGGGCTTCAGGGCGCGGTTGCCCCAACGGCTGCAGAAACGCCCGCTCATCAGCGACGCGCGCGTCGGCGTGCACATGGGGCAGACGTAGTGCTGATCGAGTTCGACGCCGCCGGCGACGAGGGAGTCGATGTTGGGGGTGCGGATATTGGAGCCGTGGTAGCCGACATCGCCCCAGCCGAGATCGTCGGCGACGACGATGAGGATGTTCGGGCGCATGGTAGGGCCTCCCGCATTCTGGGCGAGCAAATCTCGAGGTGACGCGGCGAGCGCCGCCGCGCCGAGACCGGCGGCGCGGAGGAAATCGCGGCGGGTTGTGGGCAGGTTCAGGTTCATTGGCGGGTGACCAGGGCTTTGGCGTGGGCGTAGCGGCCCTACGCTCTGCGGCAACGCTTCACCATCCGGTACCCGGAAGCCTGCACGTCTGATCGCGGAACCAGCGATCGGCCCGTTCTGCGGAGAACCTCCTTCACCATCAGCACGGAGTTCCCAGAGGTAACCATGGCGAAGGGGCAGCCAACCAGACAGGAAGGGAAGGACCCTTGATGCCGATGGAGCGCCCGAATGTCATCATCATCATGACCGACGACCAGGGCTACGGGGACCTGAGATGTCACGGTAACCCGGCGGCCTGCACGCCCGAACTCGACGAACTGCACCGCCAGAGCGTGCGGCTGACCGACTTCCACGCCGCGCCCATGTGCACGCCCACTCGCGGCCAGCTACTGACGGGGCTCGACGCGGCTCGCAATGGCGCTGTCAACGTGAGCAGCGGCCGGACATTGCTCCGCGCCGACCTGCCCACCATGGCCGATCTGTTCCGTGGGAGCGGCTACCGCACGGGCCTGTTCGAGAAGTGGCACCTGGGCGACAACTACCCGTACCGACCCCAGGATCGTGGCTTCGAGGAGAGCCTCTGGTTCCCGTCCTCCCACATCAGCTCGCTTCCCGACTACTGGGAGAACGATTACTTCGACGATGTCTATTGTCACAACGGGACGCGGCAGCGCCAACAAGGCTACTGCACCGAGGTCTTCTTCAGGGAAGCGATGGCGTGGATGGCCGAGCGGGTGGCGGGCGAGGAGCCATTCTTCGCCTACGTGCCCACCAACGCACCCCATGGCCCGCTCTTCGTGCCGCCTGAGGACCGCCATGTCGTTGAGGAAGTGTTCGCGAGCGTCGAGCACGAGTTCCCCCCGCTGGACTCCACGCAACGAAACGCGATCATCCGTTTTCTGGCGATGATCCGCAACGTGGATACCCAGGTCGGCAGGTTGCGTGGCTTCCTGCGCGAGCAGGACATTGAGCGAGACACGATACTGATCTTCATGACCGACAACGGGAGCACGTTCGGCCCGCTCTACTACAACGCCGGCATGCGCGGCAAGAAGTGCGAGCTGTGGGAGGGCGGCCATCGCGTGCCGTGCTTCCTCCATTGGCCGAACGGTCAGCTCGGGTTGCCCAGGGATGTCTCGGGGCTGACGCAGGTACAGGACATCCTGCCGACGATGATGGAATTTTGCGGTCTGGAGCGTCCCGATGGATCCGCGCTGGACGGGATGAGCCTGGCCCCGGTCCTGCGTGGCAAAGACCCCGTGCCGGAGGAACGCATGATCGCCGTCAACTACAGCCGGATGCCCGGTGATGCGGATTACCCCTTTCCCGATAGCCAGGCGGCGGTCCGCCGCGAGGGCGCCGCAGTGCTGTGGAAGCGGTGGCGCCTGCTGGAAGGCGTCGCTCTGTACGATCTCGGCGCCGACCCACAGCAACAGGAAAACGTCATCGACCAGCATCCCGAGGTGGCCGCCCGCATGTTGGGGCACCTGGACGATTGGTGGCGCGACGTGGAGCCGGTGGCCAACGACGCGCAGCGCATCATCATCGGCAGCGACGAAGAGAATCCCATGATGCTGTCCGCCTGCGAGTGGCGCGATGTTTTCGTGGATCAGCAGCGTCAGGTTCGTATCGCCGAACGCAAGAATAGCTACTGGCACCTGCAAGTGGAGCGGCCGGGCCGCTATACCTTCGAACTGCGCCGGTGGCCTCGTGAGAGCGGCCTAAAACTCCGAGACGCTTGTCCCGCCACCGAGGTAACCGATGGGGTCTACGACGAAGGCGTCGCGATGCCCATCCACCGGGCGCGCATCGGGATCGGCGGGCAGCGGCGAGAGCAGTTGGTGGAGGCCGATGATGGGGCCGCCACGTTCACCGTTGATCTCGAGGCCGGTCCCGTTTTGCTGCACACTTGGTTCGACGACGAACGCAATCAGCCGCTCTGCGGCGCTTACTACGTGCACGTGAGCCGAGAGTGAGCCGGTCCACCCAGCGATGGCTTGAGGAAAGAGCAACACCTCAAGATCGTTGACCAGGCGCTCAAGTCACGGCGTCTCCCGCTGGATGATTCGCGGGATGGCATTCCGAGAGGATTTGGGCGCGTATAGGCGGAAGGCGCAGGACATGGACGCATCCCGCACGAGAGCGATGGGCGTGACGTTCGCAGGCGCGCTGATGACTGTCGCGGCGCTGCAGGGCTCGCCGCGCGTGACGGCCCAGGACGAGGCGGCGGCCACCGCGTTTTCGCGTCACATGACGGGGACGCATGTGGTGATCGGGGACGAGCAGAAACGGATCTCATACGTCCATGGCGACCACATCGCGCCGAGGCTTCTGCCGGGCCTGGAGCGGGTGATACTGAACTCGCGTCGGGACGGCGCGCCGGCGATCTACATCGAGGAGATCAACGCCGACGGCGCGGAGAGGGTGTGCGCGGGCGATCAGGTGAGCGTATCGCCGGGCGGCGGCTCGATTGCGCTTCGGCGGGATGGCGCGATAGTGGTGCGGGAGTTTGAGTCGGGCGAGGAGAGGACCGTCTCGCCGGATGGGTGGACATGCGCGTATCCATCGATTTTGGTGGATTGGCGGGTTCTGTTCGTGCGCGACGGGAGCAGCGTGAACGTGGCCGGGCCGAATGGTCGGCAGGTCCTCGTGAAGGGTGAGATCGCGAGCGCGCCGAGGTGCTCGCCCGATGGCAGCACGGTGGCGTATCAGGACGGGGCGCACGTATACCTTTATGAGATGGAATCGGGAGAGAGTCGACTCCTGACGACGGCCGGTGGCGTGCAGAGCTGGCCGCTGTGGAGCCGCGACGGGCGGAGCGTTGCGTACCTGCAATCGCCTAGCCCGCTCGACGGCCCGAGGCATCTGTACCGAGTGTCGGTCGATGATCCTGGGCCGGCGACGCTGCTGGTGCGCGACATTCAGCAGGGCCCGGATTGGAACGGGATAGGCCTGGATGAGGGCGCGCGGATGGACGTGCCCAGGCAAGCGGCGAGCGTCTCGCGAGCCGATTCGCCGGCCGACGGGGTACTGGCGGGCGCCGACTGGCAGGGCGTGGCCATCGGGGACGGGTCCGTAACGGGAAACGTGTTGGTGGACTGCGCGTGGGGTGCGGGCGCCGTGTCGGCGACGACAGGACGCGTTCACCTCGGTAAGCGGACGCCCGAGGGACTCGCGCAGGCGGTCGAGATCGAGCTGATGGGAGCCGACTCGCGCGTCGCCGTTCGGGTCGAATCAACCACGTTAACGGCTCTGGACGCCGATAGTGCAGTCCTGGACGTGTCAGTCGCCATGGACGATGACTCGACGGGCACGGCAACCCTCCTCATATCGCGGACGACGCCGCTCGTGAGAGTGAGGCCGGGCGAGGGGATCTCAGCCGTACGGGTCATTCGCGACATCGACCTCGCCGTCGTGCCGGACCGTTTGGCGAGCGACTTGCTGTGTGGCCCGGCGGATTTCGACGCGCCGTCGGTTCCTCTGCCGAGCACGCCGATGGTGCTGTGTCGGCCGACCGAGGGCGACGGCATGCTGATGGTGGCGTCGCCGCATGAGGGCCAATCGACACGCCTGGTGCGGCCCGAGGGGACTCGGGCGTTTACGGGAGTGCGGGTCGAGATGGCAGGCCAGGAGGTGGGGGTGGCGTTTCTACCGGGGGATGACCTCTGGCACGCGGCGTCGGTCGACCCCGCTGAGGGGGACGCGGACTGGACCGTGGGATGGTCGAACCCGTTCCCCGCGCAGTGGCGACTGGCCGCGCAGAGCGATGAAGCCGGCGCTTCGATGATGGCGCGGATGGACACGCCGATCCGGGGGAAGCCGAGACCGCTTGAGGGCAGTAAGGGCATGAAGGGTCTGCCGGAATCGGCCGTGATTTACGCGTGCGGCCGGTCTCAGAACACGCCACTCGACCGGGCGATGCCGATCGACGTGTTGTGGGAGATGGTGGGACTGGAAGCGGCCACCGAGTTGCTCGACGCCACAGCGGCGCGCGGCTACCGGGAGGCCGACGGAGCGACCGCGTATGTGGATCCTCGGGTCGCGTTGAAAGTGGTGGGGTGGATCCACGGGCGGACGCGCGAGGGGGCGAGGGGACGGATCGCCAGGGCCTGCCGAGACATCGAGACGGCGTTGGAAGGCTTGGACGCGCGGGCACGCGAGTATGAGAACAGCTTCGATCTCATGCAGAACGCGTGCGACGCGGCGGGCGTCTATAAGGTTGAGGCCATGCTGGCCGCGGGCTTGGCCGAGGCGGAGCGACGGATGCGTGGTCGAGCGATTCCGGACCTTGGCGAGGTCCCCAGGAAGATGAACGCGTTCCGGCTGGACGCGGACGCGGCCTATTCACCATTTGCGTCGGCCGTGACGGGGGCGCTGACGCCGCGATTGCTGAAGTTGCAGGTGTATCGGTCGTTAGCCAAGGTGGTCAGGCATGAGGCGGGCCGGGCGCTATCGGAATCACCGGAGAAGAGCGAGACGTGCGAGCAAGTGCGCGAGATCGCGGGTGAAGTGCTGGGCAATAGAGCCTATCTGGAGGGCGACTGGGCTGGCGAGGAGCCGCTCGGGAGCCCCGAGGTGTCCTATGACGAGATCAAGGACTGGTGAATCGATCGCCGGACTGGCGCTGGCCATTGTCTTGCTTGGGGCGAGCGGCGCTCCGGCGGACGTGACCGTGACCGACCGGTGGCGCGACACGGGCAAGCTGACGCTGACGGCGGGGGATGTGAGCGTGGTTCTGTCGAAGGATGGCGCGGCGGCCGACGTGCGGCGAGCATCGCGCTATGGCCCCGCTACGGTCATGCGGCTTGCCCCCTATGGCGCGGGCGGCGCGCAGCCGACCGAGACTCAGCGCTGCCGCCTGGGGCGTCGGTCGGCGACGACGGCGGAGTGCCGGGTCGGGTTCGGCGGGCCCGCCGGCCTGGTCGAGATGAAGTTGACGCTGCGGGACGATGGCGCGATACGCGTGGATCCCGAGTCGGGGATGGAGGGGCTGGCCGTCGCGGCGGAGTTCGCGCACGCGCTTCTTCCCAGCAGGCATGTCGATGACAATATCTACACGCCGGCCGACTACCCCGACCGCGACGTTTTGCACGCGCCGGCCGAGAACATGCTGGTGGGGCTGGTGCCGGGCGAAGCAGCGATGGTGGTGGCGGCGTGGCCGAGTGGGGACCAGGCGGCACGAGTGAGGCTTTCCGGGCAGGCCGACGAGCGGAGGGTGAGCGGCCTGGAGATCGATATGGCGGGGCAGGAGCTGTATGTTGGCCAGTTCCACGCAGCGGGGATCTGGCATGCGCAGGCGTTGGATGCATCGTTTGAGCAACAGGACACTGCGCTTGATTGGACGCCACCGTTTGAGGCCCTGTGGAAAACGCAGCTCGTGGAGCTTGGCGTGCCGACGACTTTCCGAGGCATGCGCGAGCAGCGGCGTCCGTGGCGGCCGACAGTGGGGTTCTACATCTGGCCGTTCTACGAGGTAGACGACCAGGTGTACATGCACCTGCACAAGCGCTTGGCCCACGATGGCCACGCGCTGATTTATGCCTTGGAGGGCAGCGCGGCGACGCCGTATGAGTTCATGGCGTCAGTGCTGTCGGTGGATGAACTGGAGGAGATCGCTGAGCTTCAGCCCGTGGAGCGCTACTACGTCCTGAATCCGGACCCGGTCAGGGGTGGGTACGTGATGAACGCGCACTGCGCGGGCCGGGACCAACTGAAGGCGACGACCTTCATGGTGGGCGCGCAGTTCATGGAGCGCGAGTTCCTGAGCACGCATATCTCAGACCGCGCGCATGAGTGCGAGTTCATCGCGGAATACCACGTGCAGCGCTGTCTGACCACGATGGAGGACCTCGCCAGCGACCTCGAGACATGGATCGACGGCGAGACAGAGAACCCCGAGGTGGCGGCCTACCTCGAGACGATACGCGCGTTCCTGAGAGAGATGCAAGACGAATACGTCGGCGCGCTGAAGGGCGAGAGCCCCGACGACATCGTGGCGCGCGTGGGCCGAGTGGCGACGAGATTCCGGCAGGTCATCGAGCAGGATGCGGGCCTCGAGCTGGCGCCCGAGGCGCTGGCGCTGGTGAATGAGCTGAATGCCATCATCAGCATGGAGGAGGACCAGGGCCGTCGGTTCGGGTCGCTGTCTCGGCGGCTGTTTCAGTTGGCCGCGTATGAGTGCGCGGGGGATCCGCAGGCGGCCGTATACGCGCGGATGGTGAGGACGCGCTTGCGCGATCATCTGCGCTACAGGCAGTACGAGAGTCCGCAAACGGCGGGGTATCTAGAGAGCCTGCTGCCCGATCCGTAGAACCACAGGTCTCGGAGGCCTGGCGCATGATGGACCGTCAGCCGAGGGGAAGACTGAAGCTACTACTTGCCGCAGCGATAGCGTGCGCGGTCGCGCGCACCGCGGTAGGGCAAGACGAGCCCCCCGAGCCGATCACCACCACCACGGGCGCCAAGATCGTGCTGCTGCCCGAGGGGTGGTTTGAGATGGGGAGCGAGGACGGCTCGGGCGACGAGAAACCGGCGCACCGCGTGTGGGTTGACGCGGTGTACATGGATGTCTACGAGGTGACGCAGCAGCAATACGAGCTGATGATGACGGATAACCCATCGCATTTCAAAGGTGGGAAGCATCCGGTTGAGAAGGTCGATCGGGCGGCGGCGATCGCGTTCTGCAACGCGCGGTCACGGGCGGAGGGGCTGGAGCCGTGCTACGACGAGGACACGTTTGCTTGCGACTTCGAGGCAGGGGGATACCGCCTGCCGACGGAGGCAGAATGGGAGCACGCGTGTCGAGCGGGGTCGGAGGAGGCATACTCGTTCGGAGACGATCCGGCGGCGCTCGACGACCATGCCTGGCACGCCGAGAACTCAGACGAGACGACCCACCCCATCGGCCTGGCGACGCCGAATCGGTGGGGACTGCATGACATGCACGGGAACGTTGCGGAGTGGTGCAACGATCTCTACGATCCCCGCTACTACGAGAGCAGCCCGGAACGCAACCCGAAGGGCCCGGAGGACGGTGGCGAGTTCGTGATCCGAGGGGGCGCGTGGAACTCGCCGGCGGAGGAGTGTCGCTCGGCGTATCGGCTGGGGGATGACCCCGGGTTTCAGGACCCATGCTTCCGGGGCGAGCACATCGGGTTCCGGTGCGTGAGACGGGTGCCCTGACCTCAGCACCACCCTCGAGACTGGCCTGGATGATCGCTCGCGGATTGATTCTCGCTGGATGTGCAGACGATCGGTGGTACGTGATTGGGAGGCAAGTACGTGAGGCTACCAGGTATTGTAATCGCGCCGCTTCTGGTGTCTTCGCTCGCGGGGGAATCTCGAGACCAATGAGGCCTTCGGCGACTGTCAACTGCACGTCGAGCGGCGCGCGCCCAATCCTCCCGCCGGCGAACCTGTCAACATAGGCAACAGCGGCGTCTTCATGATGCAGCACTACGAGATCCAGATCTGCGGTTCATACTCATCGAAGATCTACGCAGACGGTTCCGCCGCTTCGACCTACGGTCAGACGCCGCCCCTGGTGAACGCCTCCAGGAAACCCGGCCAGTGGCAGAGCTACGACATCATCTTCAATGCGCCCGTGTTCGGCGCGGGTCCGTCCTAATCGAACACGCTGGGATCATCCGTTATCGCGATTAGGTCGACATAGACGGATTCGCGCGGGGCGAGCTTGAGGACATGCTCTCCGGCGGCCAAATCGAACGGCTGCAGGCAGGTCAGGCGTTGCTTGCTGTTGTGCGCCGCCATCGACCAGGCCCAGGAGTCGTCACTTCGGAGGGTTGCTTGGCCGAGTGGCCCGTCATCAATGCCGAAATGGACAGAGTCGTGAGACCCGACTGGCTCATCCGACCTCACGCGCATGAGCACGACGTAGCTTCCGGCCTCGGGGATGGTGAACCCGTACTCAGCAGGTTCTCTTGATTCGGCCCCGGAGACGGCGGCGCACTCTTCCCCCGAGGCGGAGGCGTCAGCAGTGACCTCGTAAGCCAGCCCGCCCGAAGGCTCCTCAGCCTCGATGTAGTGCACGAACACGCCCTCGCGTGACGGTTTGGCCTCAGGCATGTACTCGGTTTCGGCGTAGACCGTAACTGGTCGCGAGTAGCCATTTGCCAGCCTGACCAGGAATACACCCCGGTAGATCCGCCTGGCTTTCATCCGGTCGGGGACAACGCTTACCGTGAACCGCGCTGTGTCGCCGGATGCCAGCGTGCCCGCGTCAGGAGTGACGGTGAACCAGTCGAATGCGTCGTTCTTCGCTATCTTGTAGGCGCTTGAAAAACCCTCGCCGCTGACGGTGGCGGTCACGGTCTGACTCCGAGCCGCGTTGGTGTCTGCTGATGAGAACGTCAGTTGGTACCGATCGAGGTACACGGGGATCGGCCGTGCGGGAAGCACGAGGCCAGAGCCAAAGGGGATGGCCCCCATGTCAGCCTTGCCATCGACGGCAGGGGTGAAATTGTCGATCTCTGCACCGTGGCCAACCGCGCTCGACGCTTCGACCGGCGTGAAGAGCCCCGCCTCAGCGTCCACAAAGCCCGGCCCGCCGAGGATGCCGTGTGTCTCGCGGATCTCCTCCTCGGTCGAGAGCAGGTTGTAGTCACATTCGGACTGCGGGGACCGTTGCCGTCCGCGGATCGCGGTCGTGCCGGCGAAGATGTTGTTCTTCGCAACGATGCGCAGGTTCCCGGGGAGGCTGAGATCGCTGGAGTGCCCGGAGCAGGTATTGTTGAAGATGAATGACACGGCGCTCTTCCCATTGGAATGGGAGGAGGTCTTGATGGTCTGCCCTCCGATGCCGCGTTCATCCCCCATGTTGACCAGCAGGTTGCGGAAGACGTAGGAAGGGCTCGACATGCATCCCTGAATGCTCACCCCGCATAGGCATCCCTCGAACTTGTTGAGGAAGACCCTGACATTCGTCTGGCCGCCATCGATCTCCAGAGCGTCGTCGTTGGCGAAGCACATCAGGTTTCCGTAGATGTCCGCGTCCCGGTTGAACCCGCCGTCTACATGGAAGTTGCCTGCTCCCTCAACCGCGTCGTTCCAACGATGGAGGTCGCTTCCGATAAAGTCGTTGTAACGCAGCACGGTGGACTGGGGCTTGTCAATGCCCACCGCCTGAGGGCCGGCGGGATGGGAGCAGTACCACGAGTTGGCAGTGCTGACGGGGTCGTGGATGTAGCAGCGCTCCACCACCGTGCCGGTGCTCTTGCTGATGAGGATGGCGCTGTCCCAGTTGATCGCCGAGCCCTCCTTGGTGTAGAACTTGCCATCACGGTCGAAGCGCTGAGTGCCGATCCGGCCCCAGCCGGCGATGTCGCAGTTCACGATTCTGACGTGCTCGCACTTCTTGACGCTGATGGCGTCCTGAAGCCCGCCACGAAGTACCAGTCCCTCGAGGAGCACATAGCTCGCCTCGCGGAGTTCGATCAGCGGCCCCTCGCGGTCGTTGCGGAGCGCGAATCCCTGGCGGGCTGTATACCTGATCCAGCCCTCGGGCGTGCCGGATCCCGTGATGGTGAGATGCCCATTGAAGTTGTCTTCATCGAGGACGACGGTCTTCGCGATGGGAACGTCGCTGCTCCACGTCGCGAAGTCCGTCTGGGCCAGGATCTCGCCGGCTCCGTCCGTGAGCTTCAGTTCGTACGACGTGTCCTCATCCAGGTCGACGACGCTGCCCCGGTACATGCTGTCTTCCTCGAAGTAGGCAGGCGGGAACGCCTTCAGCCAGTCGTCGCCCTTTCTTCGGTACAGCACGCGCAGCACATCGAGCTTCGGACTCGTGAAGTAGATCGAACAGGTATTGAAGAGGGGAACGACGTCAAACGGTGCCACGTCCAGCCTGATGTTGCCCCCTTGGTCCCGTTCCTCGATGAGCGTCTCTTCGCGTTCGGTGAGTTGCTCCGCAAGCTTGACGTACTCGTAGGTGATCTCTTCCTCATCGCCGATTGCGTACAGGCATATCTCTATGTCGCAAGACCCCTCCCAGCCATATTTCGCGCGCATATCGACCGCGTAGAGTCCAGGTCTGTCGATCTCGATGGCGGTCCTCTTGTCGTACGGGTCCTGCCGGATCAGTTTGACGGTTCCGCGGTCGGATGCTGACGTGACATTCACGAGGAAGGAGGGGGTCTCGTCAACGTCCACCGTAATCACCTTGCTGGCAGTGGCCCAGTTTGGGGTCCCCTCTGCGTCCTGCAGATGCAAGCGCCCCGTTTCGACAGTGAGCTGGCCTGGGGTCGAGGGGAATAGCCCCCAGTCGCCCTGCGAGAAATCATCGATGACTTCCGCATGGGAGGGGGCGAGAGATAGCACTAGAACTACGAACACGAAGCAGGGGGTAGTCTTCATGACCTGTATCTCCAGACGGCGCTGGTATTGAGCCCGTGAATCGCTACTTACGAATGGTAAAGGGGCCGGCAGGCAGCGACACCTGCCCGGCTTCATCGACGTCGGCAACGGGCTTGTCGTTCGCTCCGCCCATGTATCCCCCGTTGCCACCGCAGCCGACTCTCGCAGCCTTCACCCTCCACGCAGAGGGCCGCTTCGGTCTGACCATCGGCGAGTATGTCCTGCCGCGACGTTAGCTGCCATGGACGCGTCAGGCTGGTCACCACAGCCGGACCCGCGCGTAGCCTATCGTGGTTGGTGCGTCCAGTCGCGGTCCGAGGAGATCCAGTACCATGGAGGGCGCTGATCCCCCGCGCCGCGTGGCGGCGAAGAAGCCCCTCATGGGGTGTTGCAGCGGCACTTTCACCGCCGGGCCAAGGCCGCCGTCAGGGAGCAGTTCCGCAATGCGGTTCTCAGAAAGCGCCTCCCCGGAATCGTCAGCGCCGCCGACGTAGTAGATGATGAAGGTCCTTCCATCGGGCGTGATCTGCACGCGCGGGTTGCCGAGCGCCCCTGGGATCTCGCCGGAGATGCCCTCACCACTCTCCAGCAGCACGTGCCGCGACTGAATCTCGCCGTTCAGGATAACGGCATGCTTCAGCGCGTACGTCCGCGTGATGTCCGGGAAGTGCTCGTCCCGCAGTTGCTTGTGGATCGGGTGTTCGTACCACACGATATGGACCGCGGCCTCCGCATCGATCCACATGTCTCCCGGGAAGAGCCAGCCCCCATCGGCGAAGGTATTGGCGACCTCGAGCCATGGCTCAAACGGCTCGTCCATGATGTCTGGCGTCCACGTATAGTAGAGTCTCCGCCAGCGAGACCCCCATTTCCCTCGGCCCATCAACTCCGGCGTATCTACGCGATCCCAATGGTCGTACGCGGCGGCGCCGCAGAAATGCGCGGCTCGGTCGCTGAGCACGACGTTCGGGTAGTTGCAGCGGGCATGGCTGCCGCCGTACGGCTCAACCTCGCCCTGCGCGATGGTCGGCCAGGCCAGTTTCCCAGTGGCCGCCCACTGCCCGTCGCGGTCGCGGAAGACCCATTCCGAATGGCTCAGGCCGACGTTCTGGAACAGGATAAGCTCGCCTCTTGGGCCATCGGCGGCGAGGGTGCGGTAGGAGTGCTCCGAGAACGCGGGATCGCCGTCCCAGGCGGGTAGTAACGTATCGTAGGCGGCCTCCGGATCGCCGGCATCAAATCGCAGTATCTCAGGCCGCGCCGGGCCCCCGCCCTCCCCGTCGGGATCAGTCACCAGTGTCGGGTTCGCGGAAAGGAACAGACGGCCGTCGGGGAAGCCGACGATCGGGCACGGCTCGCGAGTGCGTCCCGTCTCGTCCACATGCTCGAGCTTCCAGCCGTCAGGCTCGCGGCGCATGAGCATCCAGCGCACGTTGTTGAGCGGCTTCGCCTGTATGAGGGTCTCCAGCCCGCTCGCGAACACCTCGTCGCCAATGCGAACCAGGCAGGTGGACCCCCAGCACCACATTGGGTCGGCGCCGTTGTCGGCCGGCTTGTATGAGTACACCTCCTCCTCCGTCTCGACAGACGGCTTGAGAGCAGGCGCAGCCTCCACTTGCGGCACCTCCTGACCGGACAGACGGAGTGATAGGCAGATCGTCGCCACGAGCACGGCGGGGAAGCGCATCTGGGTCTCCCGATTCATGGGGCGGATGCGGCCTGTGCGAGCGACAGAGCCGACCTACTGGCTCATGCTCGCGCCGACCTCAAGCGCAAGACGGATTACCTCTTGCCGGGCGCGGTTGGCATCGCCGTTGGTGAACTGACCATGCGTGCACAGCCATGGCATTTCGTCGAGCAACTTGGTCAGCGCCGTCTGAGCCTTCGTGGCGGCTGCGACGGCTCGGGGCGCGTCTGACGCCTTCGCCTCATCGATGAGCGCTTGGAGCGTGTAGAGATACCTGTAGTCGTCGATGCCCTCGCGGATGCCTTCCCACTGAAGTGTCGGCACGAGGGCCTTGCCGTCGGGGGTGGGATACGCGATGCAGGCGTCTTTCGCTTCTCCCTGCGAGGCGCCGTCGAAGTCATCGTATGGGTCGTCCTTGGGTCGAAGGAACGTCCAGCTCCACGCCCCGGTCGCGCCCGTGCGCCACAGGTGGAAGCCCGTCATGAAGCGATTGGCAATGACATTGCCGTCCTGGATGAAGCCGCCGTTGGTATAGCATCCGCTCCCATACCACCAGAAGTGGTCGCCCGCGGCCAGCGTCTCCTCCCGCAGTTCGGCCGTGGACTCGGGCGTCCTCATGTGCCCGAACGCGATGTTGTTGTAGCAGCGGAAGTCCAGGTACGGGTCGAGGTAGTTCCTCACGAAGTCCCGGTAGCACGTGTTGAAGGTCTCGAAGCCGGCATCCTTCGCCAGCTTCAGCGTTTCGACCACGGCCTCTCCCTTGTTGCCTCCGGAGGGTTCATCCACCGAATGAAGGCAGTGCGGGGGCCATTGGTTCTCGATGCTCTCCTCGTGCAGAAGCGCGAGCATCTGCCGATAGGCATCGATGAACTCGGGAGTGCGCTCGTCGGCCTGAGCGCCGATGAGCTGCTTCACGAATGGCTCGCCGCCCTGAACGGAGATGACCATGGGGCCGCCCAGTCCCACTTTGCGGTACAGGTCCATGTGCTCGCGGAACCTCGTGAAGTCCGCGGCGACCTTCCCCTCGGCGTAGGAGAAGTCAACGTACGTGAGCGGATAGAGCATGAGAGCGTTGATGCCGTGCTCCCGGAAGTCGATCATCTCGCGCTCGATCTGTTTCGCCGAGAAGCTCTTCCAACGCGCGGTGTCGGGGTAGAGGCCAAAGACGATTCCCGGCGGCTCGCGCAAGGTGAAGGGGAGAACCTCGACGTTGAGGCTGAGAGCCTCGCTGACGCGTCCCTTGGCCCTCAGCCGAACCGTGGTCCCGTACTCGCCGGACGGGCAGTCGTCGGGCACCCGGACGATCATGTAGAACTGCTGGGGCTCGCCTTGCTCTAGGTCGACTGTCTTGCGGCGCTCGAGCAACTCCGGCACCACGTGGAAGGTCGTCGAGTTCCAGTTCGTTCGCTGTGGCCAGCATCGCGCCACCCGCACGTCGACGGCGCTCGCGGAGATCGTGGCCCCATCTGGGCCCGCTAGGTCAGAGAGCACCAGCCGGGCCTTTGGAAGATCGCGTAGCGGATAGACGGCGAAACTGGCGGGCTCAAACTCAGATGGGGCTGCTGCGACGCGCAACTCAGAGACGATTTCCCCCGGCTTGGGCCGGCTGGTCGGACGGATGTCGCCCGGTTCGCTGCGCGTAAACACCTGGTACCCGCGCTCCTCGTCTGCCTTGGTCGGGGCCGGCGGGCTACGCTCTTCGACGTGCTTCAGCTCCTGAAACAGCGCGCCATACGCGGTCGCGATCTCTCGGTTCAGCGTGGCAATGGCCTGGTCATCTCGGCCCAGCAGCCGCGCGGCGACGATGCACATCGTCAGCCCCTTGCCGGCCACGCGCGCCACGACTTCGCCCGTGGCCAGTGGCGTGTGAACCTGGTCGTGGATCGGCTCGGGCTTCCCGTCCGCGAAGACCTGGAGGTGTAGCTTCATGCCCGCCAGCGCGGCGGGCCCCGCGTTCAGGCGCACGCCGACCTCGGCCTGTTGTCCTGACTCGCGCGCGAAGACCGACGCGAGCGGCTCCACCGCGCTCGCGGCATCGTCGGCAAACGACGGAGCAACGTCGCCCGCCAGGAAGAAGCGCCGGTATTCAAGGACCGGCTCGTCCTCTCGATTTACGAGGCGGGCGGCAAGCGTGCAGACCCTGAGTTCCGGGCCGGTCACGCGCGCCACGATCTCGCCGGGGCCCGGCGAAGTGTGGGTCTGCTCATACAGTGGCTCGGGGTTGCCGACTTCGGATACTTGCAGGCGCGCCTTCATGCCCGCCAACGCCGCCGCACCCGCGTTCAGTCGGACGCCGACCTGCGTCTCGTTTTCCGCTCTGCGCGCGAAGAGGGAGATGAGAGGCACCGCGAGACGAGCGGGATGGTCGGCGACGAATGGTACCACGTCGCCCGACAGAGAGATGCCGCAGTCCTCGATGATGAACTCCGGCGTCTTGCTCAGCACGACCGACCACGCCCTGCCGTCCTGCCCTTCCGCGACATCGACGCCGATGCTGCACGTTGACTCCGGCTTGCCGATCGTGGTCTCCCGCGCGACCTGCTCGTCGCCCGGTCCCAAGACAGTCGCCACAACGTGCTCCGCGGGCCCCGACCCGCTGACGTGAACCGTGAAATGCCTCGCATCCGGCGGCACGAAGAAGTAGAGACGCCGCGTGTAGTAGACGAGAGACAGCGGAGCGCCCTGGGAGGCCTGAGCGCACGTGTACTTCACGGCGCTGGACACGGTGCACGAGTTGTTGCGCGTGTCGATCTCCAGGCGATGGATGCCGGCCGACGGCCTGTCAACACGCACCTCTGTCTCGCCGCCCCTCGCGAGTTCGCCCTCCGCCAGCGCCTCGCCGCCCGGTCCGGACAGCGTGTAGGTAACGATATCGCGATAGCTCCCCACGCCCACATTCCGGAGGGTGGCAACCAGCGGCTCGCCTCCGACCGAGTACATCAGGAGGGTGTTCTTCCCTCGGAGAATCGTCTCGCGGCCTTCGAGCGGGACCCGCACGTCACCCGCGACGGGGGACACGTAGCCGCCCTCCAGTAAGATACTGGGGGCCGCGTCAGCGAAGAGAGCCAGGGACAATGCAGCGCAAGTCATCACCGTTCTCACGAGTCACTCCTTCCGGGATTACCCATACCAGACTGGCCGCGTCTGATGACACTTCATCAGCGGCCCCGCAGAACCCTGTTCCGAGCTGTGTTCAGTAGCCTCTGCAGATAGGTTGGTGTCGGGTGCCCCCCTTGAACTGTTGCCGTTGGTTCTGCCGCGTCCCCAGGGCCCCGGGGGATGCGGCACGGAACGCGACGATAGCAACTCAGCTCGGTGATGCGGGAGTTCAGCTTGGTCGCGGGAACTACGTGACGCGACGTCGGTCGGCGGGAGGTCGGTTGGGGCATGCCTGGCCAACATGCCTGCAGGACGGTTCGCAACCTCGGCCCGCGCAGAGGGAGACAGCACGTGGCTATCGACGAGATCCACATTCTGCACCACACCCATGTGGACATCGGGTATACGGACCTGCAGCCCGTGCTCTACGAGAAGCACGTCGAGTATATCGGCCGGGCACTCGACTGCTGCCGGGCGACCGATGACTACCCCGACGACTCGCAGTTCCGTTGGATCAACGAGATCAGTTGGCCGGTAACGCTGTTCCTCCAGCAGTGTCCCGACCGCGCGGAGGAGCTTGCGACTCGGATGCGCGAGGGTCGCATGGAGCTTTGCGGGCTGTATCTGGATCCGACGGAACTCTACGACCAGCGCAGCTTCCGAGAGTCATTGCGCCCGGCGCTGGAGTTGGCCCAGCACCACGACCTGGATATCACCACAGCGATGACCATCGATATCCCCGGCCAGGGGTGGGGTCTGGTGGACGTGCTCGCGGATCACGGTATCCGCTACTTGAGCGTCGCGCCGAACTCCATGGTCAGCAGGCCGCTCCAGGTGGAGCGGCCGTTTTATTGGGTCGGCCCCGGCGGCGGCCGCGTCCTGGTGTGGATGACCGACTGGCGGAAGGGCTGGTATGGGGAGGGCCACGTACTGGGCTTCACGCACGGCTTCGAGGCGATGCGGAGCTCGGTGATGGAGTACGTGGACCTGTTGGCCGGCGAGGGTTACCAATGGCGGGCACTGGCGTTGCACATGGCCGCCGACAACTACCCGCCGCTCCCGGAACTGTCGGACCTGGTCCGGTCGTGGAATGAGAGCCCTGGCGCGCCGCGGATGCGGATCTCCACGAACCGCGAGTTCTTTGACCGGATGGTCGAGCTGCACGACGAGAGCTTCCCAGTCTACCGCGCCGCGTGGCCGGACTGGTGGTCTGAGGGTCTCGGGTCAGCCGCCTACGAGACGGGTCTATCTCGCGAGACCCACTGCCGGTTGCAGCGCATCGAGGGGTTGCAGAAAGCCACGGGTCGCCACGAGGATCTCTGGCCGATCTTCGATGACCTGATGCTCTTCGACGAGCACACGTGGGGCGCCCAGAGCATGGCGTTGCGACCGCACTCATTCGACAGCCGCGCGAGTTGGACACTCAAGTCTCAACACATCTACCGGGCCTGCCATGCGGCTCGCAGACTAGAAGCAGAGCTGGCGGCGGGAAGCGCTCGCCGCGATGCAGGCACCGAGGACTTCCGAGATGCCACCGTCCGCGAAGCTGAACCCGGCGCGCAACGCGTCACGCTGACGAACCCGCTCGACGACGACTACATCGGCCCCGTGGCCCTGCCGTCGGTCGCGTCCGATGCAGCAAGCTTGCGATTCTCGGATGGGCGCGTAGTGCCGTTGCAGAGATCGGCCGCCACCGACCTCGCGGAGGCAGCGGCTTGGGCCGTCGTGGATCTGCCGGCGGGAGCCGTGGCGTCCGCCACAACCAGCCAAGACGATGTCGATCCGGGATCTGCGCCGGTTGCTGATAGCCTGAAGCTCAGCAATGAGTTCTACCAGATTGAGTTCGATCCGAGCGGTCGCGTGGTGGCGATCACCGACCTTGAGACTGGCAGGGAGCTTCTCGACGCGAGCGCGCCGTGGGGCTTTGGGGAGACAGTCCACGAGCACATCGTGGGGCAGCAAGACCGGGAGGCGGTCTGGGAGCGAGGCGGGACTGAGATTCCCTACGGCACGCGTCGCACTGACGCGCCCTTCCGCCGCGAAGGATCGCTGGCGCAGGCTGAGTTCGCGGGCGCGCAGGCGGGGCCGGTGTTCGCCTCGGTGACGTGGCGCAGCAGCCTGCCGCACGTCCGGCGCGTGGAGACTGAACTGCGACTGTGGCGCGGTCTGAAGCGCATCGACGTCGAAGTGCGGCTCGATAAGCAACCGTGCGAGACTTACGAGAGTCTGTATGTCGCTTTCCCGTTCGAACTCGACTCGCCCCGCGCCTTCATTCATAGCTGTGGAGCAACCTTCGAGGCGGACAAGGAACAGCTCCCCGGCTCATGTCGCGACTTCTACCATGTGGAGCATTTCGCGGGCTTTGAGGGCGACCAGGGCTGGGCCCTGCTGTGCCCCACGGAAGCGCCGCTGGTGCAACTCGGCGACATCACCTTCGGACGCTGGGCCGACGAGCTACCCCTCGCCGGGGCGCGTTTCTACTCCTGGCTGACGAACAACTTCTGGTACACTAACTTCCCCGGCTACCAGATGGGTCACCTGCGCTTTCGGTTCACGTTGACGACCGGTAGCGGCGCGCTGGAGCCGGAGGTCGCGGAGCGCATCGGGCGCCAAGCCCGCGTCGGGATCGTCGTAGCCTGATCCGCTACCTGGAGGCCAAGCTGATGACGCGTGTCGGTCCATCTGTCGCGGCTTTGCTCCTCATGACGGCCTCGTGCCTGGCCCAACCAGAGCCCGAGAACATGGCTATCCACAAGCCCTACACTCTCTCCCTCGAGCCAAACTACGACTACTGCATGGACGCTGATGACGCAGTTCAGTTGACCGATGGCGTCCATACGCAGGGGCACTTCTGGACGCAGAAGACCACCGTCGGCTGGACCGTCGCCGAGCCCGTCATCATCACCGTCGACCTGCAGCAAGTCGAACCGGTCGTCGGCGTGTCCTTCAGCACCGCCGGCGGCGAGGCAGGCGTGAGCTGGCCCTGGAGCGCGTGTGTCCTCGTCAGCGACGACGGAGAGAGCTGGACGCTGGCGGGGGACCTGGTTCGCCTGGCGGCGCCTAGCGGCGGCCCTCCCGCTGCGGGTTACGCCACGCATCGGTTCGTCACCCAGGGGCTTCGGACTCGCGGGCGGTTTGTCCGCTTCGCTGTCATGCCACTCCCGTACACATTCGTCGATGAAGTCGAGGTCTACCGTGGGCCCGATGAGTTGCTGGCCCAGGTCCCGAGTGGGCGGGAGGTGACGGACATGGCGCAACTCGAGTTGGAGACTAAGGGTGCTCACGCGATGCGATCCCGTCTGCAGGCCGACCTCCGCGCCGCTGAGCAAGCCATCGAGGGCTCGGACCTGCCGGAAGCGGACAAGGCGGGGCTTCGGGCCAAGACCGCGACACTCGCCGCCGAGATCGAGGCGTTGCCCGGCGAGCTTCCCGCCGGCTTCACGACGGTCATGCCATTTAGCGATCTCCAGACGAGGGTGTTCGCTCTCAACGCTCCCGTGTTGCGGGCCCGGGGGCTGCCCGCCCTGACTGTCTGGGCGCAGAACCGTTGGGACATGCTTGAGCCGACGCAGGCGCCTGAGCAGCCGACCGACTCGGCGCCGTCGCTGTCCCTACACATGATGCGCAACGAGTACCGCGCCGAGGTATTCAACCTCACCAACGCCACCGATGGAGCGTTGGACGTGTCGGTCAGCATCCGTGGACTGCCAGGGGGACCCAACCCCCAGTACGTGAGCGTGCGCGAAGTGCAGTTCACGGATACCTACGTCCGAGTCCCGATTGCCGCCGCCCTACCGGAAGCGCCGAAGACGTCGAAGGGCTACCGCATCAGCATTCCAGCCGGGATGACGCGACAGGTGTGGCTGGCCTTCCATCCAACCGAGGTGAAAGCCGGCGCATACCAAGGGGAGGTCCGCGCGCGCGCGGGCGACGAGGTCACTGACGTTGCAGTGCCTCTCGCGCTGCGCATCTACCCCTTCGACTTCCCCGCACTACCGTCCATCCACGTTGGGGGCTGGGATTACACCCAGGGCATCTCCGACTACGACGCCGCCCACGTTGACCAAGCTGAGTTCATCAAGGTCTTGCGGGAGCACTTCGTAGATACCCCATGGGCCGAGGGCGTGGCGTTCGACGGACTGGAATTCGACGGGGAGGGTACGCTGACCGCCGGCCCCGACCTCGCCGCGTGGGACAGGTGGATCGCCAAGTGGTCCGGGGTACGCAACTACGCGGTCTTTCTTGGCGTGGGCGATAGCTTCCAAGGCGAAGAGATGGGCACCGAACGGTTCGACCGGATGGTCGGCGAGTGGATATCAGCCTGGGTGGAACACCTCCAGGCGCAAGGGCTGGAAGCCCGACAGCTTCTGCTTCTGCTCGTGGATGAACCACTGAGCCCCGAGCAAGATGAGGTCGTCATCCACTGGGCGAGGGCCATCGGGGCAGCTCAGTCGGACGTCGTGATATGGGAGGACCCGTGCCACATCGATCCACTCGCGTCCAACCCGGAAATGTATCCTGAATGCACCGTGCTTTCCCCCACCGCCACGCGCTTCGTCGGGTCCCCTCAGAGCTACCGCGACTTCTTCGTGGCGCAGCAGGAGGCCGGGCGGGAGCTGTGGTTCTACTCATGCGTGAACGGCAAGCACCTGGATCCCATCACGTACCATCGCGGTCAGTTCTGGTTGGCGGCCAAGTACGGCGCGAAGGGGTCGTGCTACTGGGCGTTCGGCGATGAGGGCGGAGCCGGGAGTTCATACAAGGCCTACACCTCGCCCGGGCATATGTTCTCGCCGCTATTCCTCGATGCCAATGGGATCACGGATGGGAAGCACATGGAGGCGATCCGGGAGGGTGCGGAGGACTACGAGTACTTCGCCATGCTCCGGCGGCGCGTCGCGGAGGTGGAGGCCACCGGGAGGACGGGCGCGGCGTTGTCGGCGGCGAAGGAGTTGCTGGACACGGGGACGGATCGGGTCGTGGCCGACATCACCATTGAGAATCTCGACTGGAAGATCCCGAAGGACCGCGGCATCATGGACCAGGTGAGGGTAGAAGTGCTGGAGGCGCTCGATGCGCTGAGAGGGATGTAGGCGGCGAAGCCCTGCATTTCAGGTAGGGATGGACTTCTTTGACGGGACAGCCGATAAGTCAGAAGAAGCTCGGGATGCTCGCACTGTGCCGGCCCAGCGCCCCGTCGAGTTGCAGCAGAGAGTAGATCAGGATGCCAACATGGTCAGTCGCCATGTAGTGTCGCTTCATGGGATGGCCAACGAATAGCCTGCCCCGCCAAAGCTCCCTCGCGGCCTCGTCGGCAACGACTTCGGCTAGCCCGAGCCAACGCTCGTCGCCAGTGAGGCGGCGCATGCTCAGACAGAACTGAATCATCCTGCCGTAGTGGTCCGCGAACATCCCGAAGGGCGCCTGGTAGGCGTACCCTCCCTCTTGGTACAGCGCCATTGCCTCTGGGTCCGGCTCGGCGCCCGCCTTCTGCCGCGAGTGCAGGACGCCTCGTTCCTTGTAGAACTCCACGGCCAGCGGCTGAAGGAGCTGGGCCAACTCGGGCCAACTCTGGCACCCGCCGTATCGTTCGCGCCACGCGCGCGTCAGGACTCGACCGAAGCGTTCGGCCGTCTTGAGGTACGCTGCGCGGTCGACCTCCTCGGCGGCCCACGCGTAGGCCTGAGCCATCTCGAGCGGTTCTTCCTGCCACGCGACATGGGGCTGCCAGACTGCGAGGTGGCCCACGGGCACTGACTTGTCCCCCGTGACCAGCTCCCTCCGCGCGTTGGGCTCGACCGGCGACCCGTCGACATTCAGGGCCGCGTAGAAGAGCCCGCGCTCCTCGTCGTATCCGTGCTCGGCATACGCATCGAGGATCGCGCGTCCCATCTCGACCAGCTCGGGGTCGCCCGCACGCCGCCCGGCCTCAATCCAGGCGTGGGCGACCGTCGACTGCATCGTGGTGAACTTGGCCCCGCTGTGACGACCGCCGAGGCTGTCGAACATGCGCGTCTCTTCATGGCGGGCCACCCAGTGGTATCCGGCCACCTTCGCGCACCAGGCGCGGTAGGGATCGGCTTCGGTCTGGGACGCAACGTAGCCCCACTGGGAGATTATGCTCGCGGATGTGAAACTGAAGGCGTAGCCTGGTTGCCCGTCGCTGTGTCGGTTGGTCTCGCCGGTAGACTTGTCGACCACATGCCACTCCCACATCAGCCGGGCGTACTCGCGCATCGCCACCGGGTCGGCCTCCCACCAGAGTTCCCAGGCCAGCGGCCAATTCCACAGTTCGTGGAACTCCTCCTGATGCGAGACCTCGTCCCGGTGGAAGTGCCAGTACATGTGCCCGCCCATCGCGGGGAAGCCCCGGGAGTCGACGGCCTCGTTCAGAGCGAAGCGGAGGGCGTCGAGGGCGGCCTCGCGGTACCGAGCGTCGCCCGTGATGTCGCTCATCGCCACAAGGGACTTCAGGAGGGCCTGGTCGTAGTAGATGTTCCCGCCGCCGGGGGCGCGACGGTTCTCGAACCGTCCGGGGTCGAGGCGGACGGCGTCAACGGCGTAGGCAGGCGGGTTCTCGGGGCAGTCGAGAGTGTCCTGGTCGAGGATGGCGGCGAAGAGGGGACAGCGCGCTTCACCGTAACGGTCGCGACCGCGCTCGATCATGTTGTCGAGCATCGCACGCACCAGCGCCGTGTAGCCGCCTTCGGTACCCATCGCGCTCCCCCTCGGTTCGTCGGCGAGCGCGGCGACGCACGCGCCCAGCGCGATGAGCACGGACGCGCTCGCGAGCGACCGGCGCGACTCAGAGAATGGCATGTGGGCGGTATTCGCAGCCGGGACGCCAGTCGCCTTCGTGGAGCGCCGGCCTATCCACGCCCTCTCCGCGCAGTGCTGTGGTGGCCGGAGCACATCCGCCGTACTCGCCACTCCAAGGCGAGCCCTCAGCCTCGCGGCTGGTACGCCTCGCGGCTAGGAGCCAACTCGGCCCACCCGGGCGGGCGCGCAGGTCGGTGTCAGGAGGACTGCTACCTGCTGACGAAGTGCCAGCAGGCTCTTTGGTGTCCCCATGTCAGCGAGGACTACTGCCGCGAACCCGCGAAGTCAACGCCAACGAGCCGGAGGAGAGCATCCATGCAGTTGCGCAGTCGCGTCATTCCAGCTCACGCCACGGTCGCGAACCTCGCCGTGGCCCTCGCAACGCTTTCAATCACGCCTACCTGCGCCCAGCCGGGGCAGGTCCGAGACCTGCTTGGCGACAAGCCCATGCTTCACATCACGACGTTCGAGTCGGGTCCAGCGCTCGACGGCGTGCTGGACGATGAGGCTTGGGCGTCTGCCGAGCCGGCCGGGCCATTCTGGCATTTCCAGACGGGCGCGCCGTCCAAGCACGACACGACGGCCTGGATGGGTCTGGACAGCGAGAACCTCTACGTCGCGTTTCGCTGCGCGGAAGCAGAGATGGGGAAGCTGAAAGTCGACCGGCTCCCGCCGGACTCGATGACAGTCTACGCGCGCGACCATGTGGAGTTCTTCTTCGCTCCGGATGCGCTCAAGCCGACCTACTACCACTTCTCAGTCGATGTGGCTGGCAACCGGCACGATGAAATGCCCGGAGATGACTCGTGGCGGCGCGACTGGGAGGCGGCAGTGTCTCGCGAGGCCGACAACTGGACGGTGGAGATGCGCATACCCCGCGATGCAATCGGTCTTCGCAAGCCTCGCATGTCGCTGGCCAACTTCTGTCGCACCCGACGCATTGAGCCGGGCGAGACCTCGGCATGGTCGAAGACCTCGGGCATCTTCCACAATCCGGCGCGCTTCGGGCGCGTGGTGTATGGGCCGCCGGCTGATGTGAGCCTGCAGTCCGTTTCCATCAACCACCCTCGCGTAGCAGATAACCGGATCGATGTCCTCGTGGCGGGCAAGCAACGGCCTGGGGACGTGGTCGTCAGGGCCCACATGCTGACGGAGAACGGGATGTCGCTCATCGGCGCCCGGGAGCTGCAGGTGACAGACGGCCGCACGGCCTCGGTGAGCATCCCGCTTCGCGTGAAGCGTACCCTCACGACACGCCTGACCATCACGCTCAAGCTGGACGGACGCGTGGTGAGCTTCGCCGACGCCTCGGAGGTGAATCTCGCGGGGCGCGAGGTCGCCCCAATCAGGCAAGTGCTTGGGCCGGAGGCCCGGCCCTCCATGCGTTGGCTCGACACGCAGAGACTGCGCGGCATCTCGTACGGGTTCACCTTCCTTAGCCCGATGCCCGATGACGGTCTCGTGAACGCGGAGCCACCGGCCCCAGTGGGACCTGGCCCGAGCCTCCACCTGCGCGGCGAGAGCTACTTCAGGCTGCACGTCAGAGACGGTGAGGAGGTCCGCTTCACTCTCGCCCCCGAAGCCGGCGACTCTCCCTTCACGGACTCGATCTACGCCCTATTCGGGCCGCGCGGCAAGATGCTGGGCAAGGGGGTGGTCGCGGCGGGGACGGAGTCGGAGATACGGATCGAGACCTACACGCCCGGCGCTCACACGCTGCTCGTCAATTCCGGCCCGGCCTCATGGAACCCCTACGCCATCGCGATCGAGAATCCCTACTGGGTCCTCGACGCTCGAGGCAAGAGCCGGTATGTCGGCACGCCTGTCAGCCTCCACTCGTTGCGGGACTGCAAGCTCGCGGGGCTAAATGTGGGGCTGACCGCTGCGTTCCTGTATGGTTCATTCGAGACCGATGAGGACCTCGTGCAATGGCGGGGCAAACTCGAGCAGGTCTGCCGGGCCTCCCAGGACGCCGGGATGAAGCTGATCCCCTATGTCGGGTGGGGCTGCGTGAAGGTTGAGTGCGATGCCGCCGGGGACTACGTTCGGGCATTGACGAGGCTGCCCGTCCGCGGACCCAATCCCTGTCCCGTCTCTCGGGAGTATTGGGAGCGAACCTTCCTGCGACGCGCGCTCGCGATCGCCGAACTCTCGGAGACGTACCCGTGCGTCATAGGCGTCGGGCTCGATCCGGAGGCCTACTACTTCGGCAACTGGTACGCCGAGAACTTGGAATCGCCGGAGGACAAGCGCCTGGCGAGTTCGACTTACATGCCCTACGGCGCGAGCCGCGAGAAGTGCATCTGCGATGACTGCCTCCGCGGCTTGCTGGACTCCAAAGGCATCGCTGATCCCGGGTTGCCCGAGGACGGGAACGCCCGGTTCGACTGGGTTGCCGAGAACGATTTGCTGGACGACCTGTGTGCTTACCAGCAGGCCCGGCTCGAGGAAGTGTTCACGAGCATAAGGGAGCGCGTCCACGCGGTTAATCCTGAGCTGCAGTTTGCCGTATTACTCCTAAGTAGTGCGGATAACTGGTTCTGCCGAGGAACGGCGCGCGCGTTGAGCACGGCCGGGGTGCCGGCGCTGGACTTCGACGAGAACACCTACATCTCGGGGTACAGCGTTCGCGCAGTGCAGGACAAGATCGACCGTTACGACGGCTGGGGAGCGCGCGTGGCGCACGGCGGGTGTCTGTGGGCTATGAAGCACCCGCCCCATAACCCGAACTTCCTCTCCGCACAGATGTTCAATTTCGGCATCTACGGCCACGGGTACTGGTTCTGGCCGGGGTTCAGCTCCGTATGGCGCAGCGCGGATACGCTCGGTGGCTACTTCAGTCTGTCGGGCTACTCAGAGGACTACTGGAAGGCCATCGTTGTGGCGAACCAAGAGATCGAGAGGCGTGTCGCAGCACCGACCTCGTACCGCTCGCCTCTGGAGCGCATCGAGGCCCGCCTGACGATCCCCGCATCTCCCGCCGGGAGTGAAAGCAACGAGTGGGCGAAAAAACCATGCTACCCGGTGCATGTCTGCGCGGGCACGCGCTTGTCGTTCACCGTGCCGGATACGTCAGACAGCATTCGCGTGGAGTGGGGTTACCGCGAGACCCTCGGCGACCGGGCTCTGCTTGTGAATGTGGCAGGGACCGAGCGGCGGCTGAACGCTCGTGTGGAAGCGGAGAAGGTGAACATCTCTGAGTTCGTCGTTCCTGAAGGCGGGTGCGCGGGATGGATTGAGTTCGAAGGCGCCGAGGGCCCCGGAGAGTGTATTGGGGTCAATATAGTAGGTGCGAAACCGTTCTTCGGCGGCGAACCGGGCATGACGCTCCGGTGATCCGCAGGGGGGGGCGAGCCAACGGAGGATTGGGGGATCGCCCGGCGTCAGACCGCCGGCCCTTACCGGTCAGACTCCGCCAGCCGTTCGGCGACGCCGCAGACGAGCGCCCAATGGATCATCGCCTGGACCACGCCCGACGTCGGGCAGGCGCCTGGGCCGCCGGCCGGCAGGTCCACCGCCGCGTCGTGCGCGGGGATGTGCGTGTCTATCACAATCTCGGCCAGATCGATCACGGTCTTCCCCGAGGGATGCGTCCGCAGGATCCGCGCCGGATCGCTTCGCGGCGCGACGGCGATAATCGTCGCCCCTGAGTCCTTGACCGGGAGAGCCACGTCGATGTAGCTCTTATGCACGCCGTATTGGTGCGTCATCACCACAACATCTCCCCGCTTGAGCCGGCCGATGGCGGCCTTGTCGAGGGTCTGGAACACATCCGGTCGTCCACGGCGCCCGGGACCGGCCTCCCCGGGCATCAGATGCCCCGCGAGGTACTCGTAAGCGACGCGCCCGTCGGCGAGGGCCTGAGCAACTGTACCGACCGCCCGGGTGAGATTCCCCCACTCGCGGTCGATGACGGTGTCGATGTTGGCGTCGAGCACATCCAGGTAGCTAATCGCCGCGCTCATCAGTATCCCACCGCCTGCGACCTCTTCCGGGCCGCCGCGTTGAACTCAGCGGCTCCCGGGCGCTTGATGCTCATCCACACTGTCGGTGGCTTGCCGCGCTTCTCCATCGCCTCGATGTAGGCCGCCGTGAGGGCCCAGAGGATGGCCGTGTTGAGCGTGCCCGAGGTGGGGGCCATGGGCGCGTCGACGCCGCGCACCTCGATAGCCGCGTCGGCGTCGGTCACGTAGTTGTCGATGGCCACGTCACACTCCCGTCCCAGCGCGCCCCTGGTGTCTCGCACGGGACAGACCGCGACGGTCAGCGCGCCAGTCTCACGCGCTGCTTGAGCGAACGAGACATCGGCCTCGTGCGCGGAATCGTCCGAGACGATGATGACCGCATCAGCGTTCTTGACCGATGCCGCATCACTGGCTCGGCTAATGGCCATGAGCCCTCCTGCGCGGCCGCTGGCCTCCGCGGCGTACGGCCCGCGTCGGTCAAAGATCAGCAGCGCGCCTCCGGCCGCTACGCGCTCGGCGAGGCGCTCGCCTGCCTCCCTGAGAGCACCCGCCTGCTCGGACCGCACCAACTCGAGATCGCGTCTGATGCGTTGAACGTAGCGCCGCATCGCGGATCGCTCCGTCCGCGCGAGGACGGGCAGTCCCGCCGCCGCGGCCAGCAGCCCGGCAAACTCCCTGCGTAGCATGTTGACACCTCCGGGTGCATCGGTCGTCGTCGCAGCCGTCGAGAATCACCGCGATGCTCTCTGTCTTCTCCAGCGCTCCCGCGATCTCCTGGCGCTCATCAACGAGCCGTGCGTCCGTCTCGTGGGAACCGAGAAATGCCCGGGGGATGAAGGCTGCCGCCAAGAAGAACCCGAACCGGGAGGCGACAGAGGCCGACGACGAAGGAGACGCGCCCATGGAACGCCGCGACAGACTCGCGGGCTGGAAGGACAAGGTGCTCTTCACGCCCGGCCCGCTGACCACAAGCCAGAGCGTCAAGCAGGCGCTGCTGCGGGACGTGGGGTCGCGCGACTCCGAGTTCATCGACCGCGTGCGCGACATCCGCCGGCGGCTGGTAGCTCTGGGGGGCGTGAGCGAGGCCGAATACACTGCGGTCCTCATGCAAGGCAGCGGCACCTTCGGCCTGGAGTCGGTTGTTGGGTCGACCATCCCTCGCGGCGGCAAGCTGCTGGTAGTTGTGAACGGCGCGTACGGCCGGCGCCTCGTGACGATTGCCGAAGTGTTGGGGATCGAGACGATCACGCTGGCGTACCCCGAAGACACCTTGCCCGAGCCCGCGGATGTCGAGAGGGCTTTGGCCAAGGATCCCGACGTTTTCCAGGTCAGCATGTGCAGTTGCGAGACGACCAGCGGGATAATCAGCCCCGTCCGCGAGGTGGGTGACGTAGTGCGTGAGGCGGGCCGAACGTACTTCGTCGACGCGATGAGCAGCTTCGGCGGCGTGCCGATCAATCTGGCCGACTGCCGCATCGACTACCTCGTGAGTTCGGCGAACAAGTGCGTGGAGGGCGTCCCGGGCTTCTCCTTCGTCTTGGCCCGGCTCGACCCATTCCTCCGGACCCACGGTTGGGCGCGAAGCGTCTCGCTGGACCTGCTGGCCCAGTACGAAGGGCTAGAGAAGAACGGGCAGTTTCGCTTCACGCCGCCGACCCACGCGTTGCTGGCCTACGACCAGGCGCTAGACGAACTGGAGCAGGAGGGCGGCGTTGCGGGCCGCGCCAAGCGCTACAAGGCCAACCACGAAACGCTGGTCGAGGGAATGCGGCGACTGGGCTTCCGCGAGTACCTCAAACCCGAGCTGCAGAGCCACATCATCACCTCGTTCCACTACCCGAATGACCCCAACTGGGATTTCGAGCGATTCTACTCCTTGCTCAATGACGAGGACTTTGTGATCTATCCTGGGAAGGTAGGGGATGCCGACTGCTTCCGTGTCGGGAGCATTGGGCGGATCTTCCCAAGCGACGTGCGCAATCTGCTCGGCGCCATCGGCCGCGCGCTAACGGACATGAGGGTCCAAGTTCCGTTCGGTCCCTCAGGTTGACGAAGGAGGATGGACTATGGAGTTTGTTTTTGGGAGACAGTATCGCGGAGAGTTAAAGGCCGTCTTGCTCGACTGGGCGGGAACGACGTTGGACTACGGGTGCTACGCGCCGGCCGTCGTGTTCATCGACGTCTACAAGAAGCACGGCGTGCCCATCACGATCGAGGAAGCGCGCGTCCCGATGGGCGCCCACAAGCGCGAGCACATCCGCCAAGTATCGCAGATGGACGCGGTGGCTGAACGCTGGGAAGCCAAGCATGGCCGCCGGCCGACCAGCGATGACGTTGAGGAGATGTTTCAGGAATTCGTCCCGATGCAGCTGGAAGTACTGGGCAACTACGCTGACCTGATCCCGGGCACGCTTGAGACGATCGAGGCGCTCCGCGGGCGGGGGCTGAAGATCGGCTCGACCACTGGTTACACCACCGAGATGATGGCGATCCTTCAGAAGGAAGCCGCCGACCGCGGGTACGTGCCCGACGTCACGGTCTGCGCCGCGGACGTGCCGGCCGGTCGCCCCGCGCCGTGGATGTGCCTGCGCAACGCGGAGCTATTGGGGGTCTACCCCATGGAAGCGATCGTCAAGGTTGGCGACACGCTGCCGGACATCTTCGAGGGCCTCAACGCGGGCATGTGGACCATCGCTCTGGCGAAGACCGGCAATGAGGTCGGCCTGAACGAGGAGGAGATCGCGGCGTTGGATGCCGAAGTGCTGGAGCGCAAACTCACGCGGGCCCGTGACCGGATGGCGATGGCGGGCGCGCACTACGTGGTCGATTCGATTGGCGACATCATGCCTTGCATCGACGACATCAACGCTCGCATGGCACGCGGCGAGCGTCCGTAAGATGACCCGTCGAAACGGACATGCGTAAGGGGGATACCGACATAGCCACAACCAATGCGGAGCCGACCCCGGACAGCGGCCGGTACAAGTGGTGGCGGATACGGATCTTCATCATCACGTGGGTGGCTTACGCCTCCTTCTACCTCACGCGTAAGGCCTTCTCCGTCGCCAAGGTCGGCATACTCGCCGATTCGAACATGAACATGTCCGAGGAGTCGATGGGACTCTTCGACGGCGGCTACTCCATCGCGTATGCCATGGGGCAGTTCTTCTGGGGCATGATGGCCGACAAGCTCGGTACGCGTAGAGTCGTCGTGATCGGCATGATCGGCTCGATCCTGGTCACGACCATCATGGGTTTTTCGACGGTCACGGTGCTCTTTGGCGTGCTTCTGTTCATCCAGGGGCTGTGCCAATCGACGGGTTGGGCGCCCCTCAACAAGACCATGGCCAACTGGTTCTCGCACAAGGAGCGCGGGCGGGTCCTGGGTTTCTGGTGCACGAACTACGCGTTTGGTGGCCTGGTGGCGTCGCCCTTCGCCGGCATCATGGCCGGCCGGGTCTTCAACGACTGGCGGTACGCTTTCTTCGCTCCGGCCGTGTTGCTGGGGATCATATGGGTCCTGTTCATAATCCTCCAGCGCAACCGCCCCGAAGACGTGGGGCTCTTGCCGATCGAGGAGCACAAGGGCGAAGAGGAAGCCGTGCTTGACAGCCACGAGGCGCCGGATGAAGAGCCGGAGGGCTCGTGGAAAGTCATCGGGGAGGTCGTCCGCAATCGCACCGTGATGACCCTTGGGCTCGCGTATTTCCTACAGAAGCCGACGCGGTACGCGATCCTGTTCTGGGGGCCGGTCTTTGTCGCTCGGCGCCTGCATACCGACGACATGGCCCTCGCGGGCATCATCGCGTCGGCGTTTGAGTTGGCCGGAGTCGCGGGGCCTATCGCGGCCGGGTTCATCTCCGACAAGTGCTTCGGCGCCCGGCGGATGCCGACCGCCGTGATTGGCCTGGTGCTCCTCTCGGGGGTGCTCTGCCTCTTCGGGCCGCTCACGGCCGGCGGCAACGCGTGGGCGATGGCGGGCGCTCTGTCGATGATCGGCTTCTTGCTGTTTGGGCCCGACTCGCTGGTGAGTTCAACCGCGGCGGTGGACTTCGGGACCCGCAAGGGTGCCGGCACCGCAGTGGGGGTCGTCAACGGCTGCGGGTCAGCCGGGCAAATCCTCGGCGCCACGCTACCGGGGTACATCCACAACGAAGCCATTCTGTTCTACATATTCGCCGGGGCCACGCTCCTGAGTGCCTGCATCCTGGCGCCGATGTGGAACCGTAGGCCTCCTACCCATCACGAGGAGGATGACGACGAGGAGTAGCCTGGACGATGTCCCGGCGTGTATTGGGCGATTCTTAGTGCTGTCTCTCCGACCCGGACTCCATCTCGCCTGGAGTCTGGGGTATTGCGGGATGCGGGCGTCGTGCCACTGGGCGAGGTCTTCGCTCAACTGAGGTCTGTTGGGTTCTCGGGGTACATCTCCATGGAGATCGGCGGGAAGCCGGAGCGCGCATCTGTTGAGGCATCCGCGGCCAACGTCCGGCGCCTGTGGGAAGAGGCAAGTTGAGGG